>JABEBX010016674.1_pt1 | contig 23699 bp, 25 predicted proteins | sample 7245971 | NCBI WGS metagenome assembly JABEBX01 (sample SAMN14506365, study PRJNA622280) | hot springs metagenome | biome: hot spring [ENVO:00000051]|acidic hot spring [ENVO:00002120]; feature: spring [ENVO:00000027]|sediment [ENVO:00002007]; material: sediment environment [ENVO:01001048]... | reverse complement strand
TGTGGTAAATCAACTCTTGCGTTTGGAGTTATAAGATTGCTTATGCCACCCGGGAAGATTTTCTCTGGTTCGATAGAGTTCAACGGTATAGATCTTATGAAGGTTGACGACGAGCATCTGAGAAAGATGAGATGGAAGGAATTTTCTATGGTCTTTCAGGCATCGATGAACGTTTTGAATCCTGTACTGAAAGTAAGAACACAGATATACAATTCCATAAAATATCATGTTAGCATGACAGATTCAGAGCTCGAAAAGCGTGCAAAGGAATTGTTCAACCTCGTCAACGTTTCATCTAAATATCTTGATGCATATCCTCATCAGTTATCGGGAGGTATGAAACAGAGAGTGGTCATAGCCATGGCGTTGGCACTAAACCCCAAACTTATAATCATGGATGAGCCAACGACGGCGTTAGACGTTGTGGTACAAAGAAGGATACTTCAAGAAGTTGATGAGTTAAGAAAGAAACTTGGCTTTGCGATAATCTTCATAACGCACGATCTATCTCTGCTTGTTGAGATATCCGACTCATTGGCCATAATGTACGCCGGACAGATAATAGAAAAAGCGCCATCTGAGAAATTGTACGCAAAGCAGATGCATCCGTACACGTATGGACTTATGCATTCATTTCCACCTTTGGTTGGAAAAAGGGGTAAACTTCATGGGATAGCAGGGCGTCCACCGGATCTTTCAGGCGAAATAAAAGGATGCCCATTTTATCCAAGATGTGAAAAGAGAATAAGTGGTGTGTGTGATGTCGAGAATCCAAAGCTTGTGGAGATAGAGAGCGAGCATTTTGTAGCATGCCATCTCTACGATGGGAAGTGATTTAGATGGAGGCGATGCAAACCAAGAAAATGACAGACAAGAAAAGTGTCATAGAGGTAAGAAAACTTGTCAAAGAGTTTCATATGGGTTCCTTCGGAAGAACAAAGATAGTTCATGCGATAAATGGTATAGACCTTGAAATAGGAGAGAAAGAAGTTTTGGGCTTAGTTGGGGAGTCTGGAAGTGGAAAGACGACAGTTGCAAGGGTTATAGTGAGGTTGTACGAGCCGACATCCGGTAAGATTCTTCTTAACGGTCAAGAAACACCTTTAAGGATGAAGCACAGGGAACTTGTGGGTTACAGAAAACACGTGCAGATGATCTTTCAGGATCCATTTTCATCGCTTAATCCTTTGCACTCGGTTGGATACGGACTGACAAGACCTTTGAAGATACACAGGATCGTAGAGAAAAAGCAGATAAAAGAAAAGGTATTAAGCACCCTTGAAGAGGCGGGGCTTATTCCACCTCAGCAAATATATGACAAATTTCCATACGAATTATCTGGAGGTCAAAGGCAGAGAGTCGGCATTGCACGTGCCATAGCGGTACAACCGCAATTGATACTTGCAGATGAACCAACATCTATGCTTGATGTTTCGATAAGACTTGACATAATGAACCAAATGCTGGATCTCAAAGAAAGAGAAGGGGTATCGTATCTTTTCATAACGCACGATTTGGCGGGAGCACATTACATGTCAGACAGAATAGCGATAATGTACGCAGGATATTTAGTCGAGATAGGGCCGTCGGATGATGTGATAAACGATCCGAAACATCCGTATACCCAATTGCTGAAAAAGGCGGCACCAAAACCTGAATCGGGGTTGGAGCCAGAGAAGGTAGATGTGGGAGGGGAAGTGCCTGACCTGACAAACTTACCTCCAGGGTGTCCGTTTGAGCCGAGATGTCCGTTTGCAAAGCCGGAATGTAAAGAAAGAGTACCAGAGATGGTAAAGATAGATGATGGGCATTTTGTAAGGTGTATATTGTACAAGAACTGATCTGAACAAATTGAAATAAAAAGCGTCTAAGAGTGTGAAATACCCCTTATCCCCTTAATAAGAGATTAGAACGAGCCGGCAGGCTCGTTCTTTGTTTCTACTCTTCGTTATGCTCGTCAGAGTTCTTAAAAAAATACCAATAGATTATAGCGTTAACAAATTGAAAACCGGCCGCAAGCAAAATGGGCATTTCGACCATTGATATATCTATTAAATAACCTCCTGCAGCGGGACCGATGGATGACGTGATTTGCTGAGGAAGATTGCTCAACGATGCAACAGTTGATCTTTCCTCACTTTTAGCTTGACCCATCACGAAAGACTGTCTCAGTGGATTTCCAACGGCAATCACCAACATCCTTATCGTAAAGAAAACACCGGCAAGAAAAAAAGTGGGCATGAATGCCATTAAAATTAAACTCACTACTCCAAAAATCCTTGTTGCAACTATGGTTTTAATCGAGCCGAATATTTTCGCTAAAGGAGTTGCCATTAAAAACGGAATTATTGCCATGAGATTTACAATTGTGTAAAGGATCCCTATTGCATCTGTGCCAGCACCATATTTTATAAAAAACCAGTAAACAAGTATTGGACCCAAAAAGCCTATTCCAAAGCCGTTTATGGCATTTGTAATTGAAAGTTTGCCCACAAGTTTCCAGGAAATTTTGAATGCTTTTTTTCTTACCGTCCTATCTTTTTTTTCTTCAATTGGTATAGTTACGAGGATCATCGCGAAATAAATCAAAGATGCAAGAGCCATCAAAAAGAGATATCCGCCACGCCATCCCATTCCAAAAAGATCAGAATTATGAGAAGGAATTAGGGCTAAAATTGATCCGATTGCGCTGCCGATGGTGCCAAAAATGGATAAATAACTAAAAGCGTGGTTTCTAAAGGCAGGTTTAACGCTATCAGTTATCAAAGCCTGCTCTGCCGGGTAGAAAGGGCCAAATGCTCCTCCGCTGCCAGCTCCTCCTCCACGTCCTATCGTACCAGCCGCTATTAAAGCCATCAAAATATAGTAATTTGTTGTGAAAAGAAATCCAAAAGCACTTACCGCACTTATGGCCGTCATAATTATGATGACGAGTTTTCTCCCATATTTATCGGCAAAAAAGCCGACTAAAATGGCAAATATCAACGAAACGATTATAGTAACTGTGAAAATAAATCCTATCTGTATGCCAGAAAATCCTATCCTCGAAAGATAAATAGTGACTATAACTATCAAAAATCCTTGAGCCATGCTCCTCAAAAATCTACCAGCCATTAAGAGCGAAAGATTGCGATTAAGCCACGTTAATTTCTTCAATTTATTTTTCACTTTCCCTTCCATGACTTAGTTGTTCAAAAGTATCAAGAAATTTACCATATATCTGCATGTTATCTTTTATTTCATAAGCAAGTGATTTCAATACCTCAATGCCCTCCGAGGTTATTTCGTAAACGTGCCTTGCTGGTCCTGAACCTTGAGTATCCCATCTTGACGAGATATATCCTTTTTCTTCCATATTTTTGAGCATCTTGTATATGGCAGTTTGATCTGGCATATACGACTCAAAACCAAACTCTTTAAGTTTGTCCATGAGTTCATAACCGTAAGAAGGTGCTTTATAAAGTGCCAAAAGTAAAAACGGCCCTATGAATCTAATTCTCATCCCGCTTCCCGCATGTTTTCCAAATCCATGTCCATAGCCATGCATCTTTTCATCTCCTCAATCTTTCCAAATGATGATCAATATATGTGTCAACACCAAAAATTTTCACCACTCACTAATCCCTAATGTCTAATCTCTAATGTCTAATCTCTAACCTCTAATCCCTGCCTTTGCTATTCGCTATTTTGTAATTGGCTCCGGCAGGCACTCTCTCGATGTCTGGTCCTCGCTCCGCTGCGGAGGCCATCTCGCGGGCATCTTGCCCTACGCCGAAATTTTACCATCATTCACTATTCCCTAATGTCTAATCCCTATTTGTCATACGCCATCCGCCAGATGAATGGACATTCGACTTTTAAAGTTGAATCAGTATATTAGTATATCACATAAAGGAGTATTGTTAAAAGCATTCGAATTTCCTGTAGATTTTATTTTGAGGCATCACGGCATTTGGCACGCAATTATATTTGCATTTAGTACAAAAAGGTGATAAAATAAATTAAGATAAAATTAGTCTGGATTATTAAGGAGGCATAAAATATGGAAATTCTTAAAATTGTTGATCTGCACGTTTCTATAGGTGAAAGGGAGATTATAAAGGGAATAAACATTACGATCAATTCAAATGAAATCCACGCAATAATGGGGCCCAATGGAGCGGGTAAAACTACTCTTATAAACGCTATAATGGGCAACCCAAATTATAAAGTATTATCTGGAGATATTCTTTTCAAAGGTAAAAGCATTCTTAACTTAAGTGTGGATGAGAGAGCAAGACTTGGTATATTCCAGTCTTTTCAATATCCAGAGGAGATATCAGGCGTAACTTTTATTAATTTTCTCAGACTTGCTTATGAAAAAGTTCATCCAGAAAAACGGATGAATGTCTTGGAATTTGGTGGCATGTTGCTCAAAACTGCAGATTCGCTCAAAATAGATCATGACTTTCTTAAAAGGTACGTGAATCTTGGTTTCTCTGGCGGGGAAAGAAAAAAATCTGAAATACTTCAATTGAACGTTTTGAATCCTCAAATTGCTTTGCTTGATGAAACTGATTCAGGCCTCGACATAGACGCACTTCGTGTGGTGTCCGAAGGTATAAATCGTGCTACTGAAAACGGCATGTCAGTTCTGCTTGTGACACATTACAAAAGAATATTGGATTATGTAAGGCCGGATTTCGTTCACATATTCATGGATGGCCAGATAATTAAAACTGGTGGAATAGGGATTGCGGAAGAACTTGAAAAAAATGGGTATGAGGAAGTGAAATCATGATAAAAAATTTTAACACTACTTTGAGAATTGAACCGGGTTTAAGCAGAAAAATAATAGAAGAAATTTCTGAAGCAAAAAGCGAACCTGCTTGGATGAGAGAGTTGAGAATTAAATCTCTTGAATATTTTCTAAACAGGCCTAATCCAACTTTTGGCGTTGACATATCCTCGCTTGATCTCAATTTAATAACAAATTACGTGAAGCCTGGTGTACAAAATGAAAGATCGTGGGAAGATGTGCCTGAAGATATAAGGGAAAACTTTGAAAAACTTGGAATACCTGAGGCAGAAAGAAAGGCGCTTGCGGGCGTGGGAGCCCAGTACGATTCAGAAGTCGTTTATCATAACATGAAAGAATCTCTTTCAAAATTAGGAGTTATTTTTTTGGAAATGAGTATGGCCGTTAAAGAATATCCCGATCTTGTCAGAAAGTATTTCATGCGACTTATACCTCCAAATGATCATAAATTTGCAGCTCTTCATGGAGCCGTATGGAGCGGCGGGACATTTATATATGTACCACCAAATGTAACAGTCCCAATGCCTATACAATCTTACTACCTTATGGGATCACCTGGTATGGGACAATTTGAACATACTTTGATAGTCGTAGATAAAGGTGCAAAACTTGAATTCATAGAAGGATGTTCAGGGCAAAATTACTCTGTCAGTAACATGCATGCCGGTGCAGTTGAGATATACGTTGGAGAAGGATCTACCGTCAAATTCTCAACGATAGAAAATTGGGCGAAGAATACTTACAATCTCAACACAAAACGTGCATCTGTTGATAAGGATGGTACGATAATATGGATATCTGGAACAATGGGATCGGCAAAAACGATGTTGTACCCATCGAGTATTTTAAAAGGAGAGGGTGCAAGAACTGAATACACAACCATAACTTACGCAGGACCAGGTCAGCACCTTGATACAGGCACAAAGATCTTTCACTCAGCCCCTTACACATCATCAAAGGTTGATTCAAGAAGCATAAGTTTTGGAGGCGGGTATGCCTTTTACAGAGGACTTGTAAGAGTTTCAGAATCGGCAAAACATTCAAAATCGTCTGTTGATTGTTCTGCCCTGATGGTGGATGATATATCCAAATCAGATACGCTTCCCATAATAGAAGTTATGAATAAAGAATCTGAAATAGGGCACGAGGCTTACGTGGGAAAGATAAATGAAGAGCAGATATATTATCTTATGAGCAGAGGCCTTACCGAAGATGACGCGCGTGCTTTAATAGTGAGAGGATTTCTCGAGCCTTTTATAAAGCAATTGCCTTTCGAATATGCCGTTGAGTTCAACAGACTCATTGATATGCACTTCAATTCAAAGATAGGGTGATTGATATGTTTGCAAGAGTTGAACCTGCAAGGCAGGGGTTTAAAGTATTAGACGATTATAGCCTTGAAGATATAATTGAAAATAAGGAATTTCTGAGAGAACTTTTTTTCGAATACTCTCAGTACAACTTTCCAAAATGGAAAAGACTTGAATTTTCCAATTTTGAAAAGATCCCTGTTAAAAAATACGTTGGAAACTTCATAAAAACAGGCAGTGTTCTCTTATCAAAAGATGCTTTGAAAATAAAAGAGGACAAAGAACTTTTACTTAAAAAATTTAACGGTGTTGATCCTAAATTCACACTTATGGCTTTGATCTTTTTTAATTCAGGAATTTTTGGAAATATAGATAAAGATTCAAAGATAACTCTCAAATATGATATGAACGAAAATCAAAGTGTGCTGGAAAATTCTGCTCTTACAGTACATGACAACGTTTCAGTTACGCTTGTAAGAGAATATGGGTCTGGCGGTAAATTTCTCAACTCTGCAACGCCGATTCTGAAGAAAAAAGCAGAGTCATAAACTTATCTCCAAAGGCACGTGCCGATTCAATTCCATCTCTTTTTGTCGATAACAGTAATGTAATCGCAAAGCATAGTGCGGCTGTTGGAAGTATAGACGAAAATAAGTTATACTATCTGATGTCGAGAGGTCTTGATGAAAGGTCAGCAATCAAATTGATAATATCGGGCATTTTTGAACCCCTTATCGATGAAATTCCTCAAGACAATGTGGAATTGAAGGGTGAGATTGAGAATGCAATATCGCTTAGGATCTGACTTGAAAAAAGATTTTCCAATACTCTCAACTGTCTTACCAAATGGTAAGAAGATAGTTTACCTTGATAACGCCGCGACAACTCAAAAACCTTTATCTGTCATAGAAAGAATATCAAATTTCTACAAATTTGAAAATGCAAACGTCGCAAGAAGCGCACATTATTTGGGAGAAAAGACAACCATTGCCTACAATGAGGCAAGAAAGGCCGTTGCAAACTTCATAAACGCCAACGAGGACGAAATAATTTTCACTTCTGGCACAACTGAATCGATAAACACTATTGCCTATGGCTGGGGAGAAAATAACCTCTCTGAAGGTGACGAAATAGTTGTGATGACAAGCGAACATCACAGTGATTTTGTACCGTGGCAACAATTGGCCATGAGAAAAAAATGCAAGTTTAAAGTCGTCCCTCTTAATTTGGACGGGACCATAAAGATGGATGAATTAAAAAAATCAATCACTTCAAAAACAAAGATAGTTACATGTGCCATGATGACAAATTCATTTGGGATCATAAATCCAGTTGAAGAAATTGGGAAGATAGCCCATGCGAATGGGGCCATCTTTGCCTTAGATGGTGCTCAATCCGTTCCATCTATGCCAACTGATGTGAAAGAAATCGATGCCGATTTTCTTTCTTTTTCAGGACACAAAATGCTGGCACCAATGGGAATAGGCGTGCTTTACGTCAAAAAATCGATAATCGAGGCACTTAAACCCTTTCTTACAGGCGGCGGCATGATAGACGAAGTGAAAAATGAATCCACAACTTTCGCTTGTGCGCCTGACAGATATGAAGCGGGTACACCAAACGTTGAAGGTGCTGTTGGACTTGTTAGTGCCATAGAATATCTCAAGGGAATAGGAATGGAAAATGTGCTCGAACACGAGAGAAAACTCTTGGAATACGCTTATTCAAAGTTGAACGGTGTTGATCGTGTTATCCTGTACGGTCCAAAGGATTTTGAAAAAAGAGGAGGAATACTTTCGTTCAACATAAAGGGAATCCATCCTCATGATGTCGCGGCCGTTTTAGACTCAAATGGTATCGCCATAAGGAGTGGTCATCATTGTGCTCAGCCAATTCTCAGAGCGTTGAATGTCGACTTCATGGCAACGGCGCGCGCAAGTTTTTACATATACAACGATGAATCAGATGTCGATGCGCTTGTTGATGCAATAGAAGATGCAAAGAGGCGATTTTGATGGATGATCTTTCAGATCTTTACGCCGAAGTCATAATGGATCATCAAAGACACCCAAGGAATTTTGGTAAACTTGAGGACTTCGACAAGGAAATTCACATGACAAATTCTTCTTGTGGGGACCAGATCTCCCTTCAAATAAAATTTGAAAATGAAAAGATAAAGGATTTGAAGTTCACAGGAATGGGATGTGCCATAAGTATGGCATCTGCTTCCGTTATGACAGAAATCATGAAGGGTTTAAGCACAAAAGAGGCGCAACATCTTTGCGATGAATTTCTTGAAATGATCAAAGAAGGGAAAACACCCATTGATGATTTAAAAGACGCAAAAGTTTTTAGCGGTGTTCATAAATATCCCATGCGTATCAAATGTGCAACTCTTGCCTGGCATGCTTTACAAAAAGCCATTGAGTAAATTCGAATGGTTGAAAAATCTTAAGGGTTGTGATAAAATAAAGAAGCATGCCGAGATGGCGGAACTGGCAGACGCGCTGGACTCAAAATCCAGTGAACCGGAAAGGTTCGTGTGGGTTCAATTCCCACTCTCGGCACCAAAGGCGGTCTTAAAGACCGCTTTTAATTTATCGTCTGAGGTGGTAAAATTATTTGGTAATGTGAATATCTTGTAAGATGAGGGGGTCAAAGTTGAATGCTCCTAACGAATGTCAAAATTGTAACAAACGACATTGAATCTGGGATGATCGAAAATGGCGCAATAGAAATAAAGGGCGACGAGATAGTAGATGTTGGAGAAAGAGAACAGATTGAAAAGAAATACGCAAAAGTAGAAAAAGAAATTGTAGATGGAAGAAGAGGGATAGTTTTACCTGGCTTTGTAGATGCTTACGTGAATTTTGAGTCTTTCATCTTTCCAGATTTTGGAATAGAAGAAAAAACTGGATTCCCACCCGAAGATCTTAGAAGAAAAATTTACGATGTACTTCAGTCTTTCTTTGATGATAGTATTTTTTTCACAGTCGCAGAAAAGATCGCCGTTGAAGGTTTAAAGCATGGCATAACATGTGTGGTCGGATCAATAGATAGGTATCTTCACAAAATAGAGGTTGAAAAAAATCTGCGGATTGTTTCTGAAATGCATCCATTCAAATTTGGAGTTGGAGAAAGCGTTCAAACTCCAGAGGATCTTCAAAGACTTATCAAATCAGGTGAAAAGCCCAAATACATCCCGTTGAATTCCATAACCAACTTTGACGAAAGTTCGATGACAACGTTGAAAAATTTTGCCAAAGAAACCGATGCCTTTGTAGCAATAGTACTTTCTGATGAACAAAAGGAAGAACAGGAAGCCTTTACAAAATATGGTATGTCAAACCTTGAAAGGTTAAGGCATCTTAATCTTCTTGGTGAAAGAATGATAATAGTTAATGCACGTCATTTCACAGAGACAGATCTTGATGTCATGGCCGCTTCTGGTACATTAGCCGTTTACTGTACAAGACAAATGATGACGCATGGAAGTCAATTTCCAAATATAGATGGAATGATGGGCAGAAGTATCAACGTTTCTTTGGGGACGGGTACAATACCGGATCTTTCAATTTTAATGGAAGCACAGGTAACCTTTCTCTTAAGGAAAATGCTAAAAGAAGGTGCTGATTTCGATTCTGTTTATCAAACTAAAAAAATGCTCCTTGAAAACGGTTATCGTCTGGGCACAAAGCTTTTTGACAAGCCAATGGGTAAAATAGTGCCAGGATACACCGCAGATCTTGCAATATATGATTGCGATTGTAGTCTTGGAGATCAAAAACGTCCTCTTTTGAGAAAACTCATCTTTGATTTTTTAAGAGACGCGAAAGTTTACATGACCATCGTCAACGGAATCATTGCTTACGATTCATCCAAAGAGTATGAAAATGATCTCGAAGATAGATTAGAAGAAATAAGGCACAGAATCATGTCGAATTTGCATTAAAATTGGGAAGAAAAGCTATAGACTAATCTGTCTTCGTTGACGCTATGAAGGCTTCCGGAGGGATACCATGCCTTTCGCTAAGTTAAGGGACATTTGAATTTTAAAGTTGAATCAGTATATTATTAAGTGGTATAAAGGCAAAAAGTATGCGCTAAGAGTTGATACGTGATTGCGGTGAAGAAATGGCAGATTACTTCTTTTCTTACAAAAAAGAACAGATGGCAAGGGCAGGAAATGAAGAGAATAAAGCGATCGAAGATTTACTCCACGAGATCACTCATATGATTGCCATGGAAATATTGAACGAATTAAATGGTGATGTCACCACTGTGTTGTCGAGACAAACAAAGACTGATCTCAAGCGAATACTTGAAGAAGAGGTAGCAAAATTAGATTCGATAGAAGAGGTTAAATATTTAGGCGAATATCTAATAGATCTTTGGAGGAAAACTCATGAATTTTAAATGGAGGTATTTGAATGAGAAAGTATAACAAGTTTTTGTGGATAATGGTTGGTGTCCTTGTTGTTGTAATGATTGTCCAATTCATTCTGACGACTAACAGGAAACCGCCATATCAACAACTTTCTTACCAGGCTGAATATGTTTTCGACTACGCGACACCTGTCACGATAAATGACAGCGTGAAACTTTACTTTGCGAATCGTTCCGATCTTCAGAAATACACTGATGAATTCAACAAATTAACTCCTCAAGACAAGTTCAAATCTTACCAGCAGATGTTTCAAAATCTTTCAAATTCGACAAAATTATCTCTTGTTCCTATAAATTATGATTCTACTGCAACGATAATTAACGCCAATACACTCCAATTCAACGAAAATAGTGTTGTCGATGGAATAGTAACCGTCAAGGGCTCAGATTACATGGTTTCCATGGGAAAGGTTGGAATAAAACTTGATAATGGATCGGTTGTAACCTTCAAATTTCCCAAAGGAAGCAAAATAATTTCTGTCAGTCCAACTCCTACAACCGTTGATAATTCAGTCTTAACTTGGGAAGGGCCGATGAATCTTTCTTTTCCCGAGATAGTTTACACAAAATGATATGATCGATTCTAAACTTACGAAACGTCTGTACATGAGATGATATCTTTGGAAAGCTTTCGCAGCGCAGCGAGGACAAATTCCGACGGGGTACATGCCGGAGCGGCAAGATAAATGAGCATTCGACTTTTAAAGTTGAATCAGTATAAAAAAGATTTAGCATACAATCACAAATTTTAAAAAGGAGGAAATTTTTATGCCAAAGGAAAAGAAAACAGATTACTCTGAAATGAAAAAGGCACTTGAGTTTGAATTCAAGAATGCTTGGAAAGATTTGAACGAAGGAGAAGTAGATGAATTCTCTAAAGCATACGTTGATTTCATGTCAAAGGGAAAAACAGAACGCACTTTTTCAGAAGAAGCGATAAATCTCCTCGAGAAAAATGGCTATAAGTCGATTGAAGATGTGAATTATAAGGATGAAGTGAAGGCTTACTACCTTTACAGAGGTAAAACTCTGGCAATCTACAAAATTCCAAAAAAGTTCAATGGTGGCCTTAACATCATAGCCTCTCACATAGATTCTCCAAGGATAGATTTTAAGCCGAAACCAATATACGAAGATTCAAACATGGTTCTTGCAAAAACTCATTATTACGGAGGCATAAAAAAATACCAATGGTTCAACATACCACTTGCTATCGTCGGAGTCGTTGTAAAAAGTGATGGAAGTGTTGTTAAAGTGAATGTCGGAGACGATCCGAAAGATCCCGTTTTCGTTATGAGCGATCTTTTACCACACCTTGACAGAAACGAGAACAAAAAAGTTTCTGATATAACCGGTGAGATGTTGAATCTCATAATAGGATCCAAACCTATAACCTTTGAAAAGATCGAAGAATCTTTGAAATTGAACATTTTAAAGATACTGAATGAGAAGTATGGAATAACGGAAGAAGATCTTTCAAGCGCAGAATTGGAAATAGTGCCTGCCTTTGAGCCGAGGGAAATAGGTTTTGACAGAAGTATGATAGGTGCTTATGGTCATGATGACAAGATATGTGCTTTTACAAGCCTTAAGGCCATAATAGATAGTCCAAAAGTTTCAAGACCAACCGTGATATTGTTTTTTGATAAAGAGGAGATAGGAAGTTATGGCAGCACTGGAGCTTCTCATCAATTTTGGATGTTGCCTTTGAAGAAAATTTTAAAGGCAAGAGGAGTTGATCTTGAAGTCTCCTTTGATGAAATTATAGAAGATACGGCTGTGCTTTCATCAGATGTGAATGCGGCCTTTGATCCAACATTCAAAGATGTTTTTGAGGCAAACAACTCTGCTTTTCTTGGGAAAGGTGTAGTTGTTACAAAGTATACAGGCGCACGTGGTAAAGCTGGTTCAAGTGATGCTGATGCTGAATTTGTTGCGAAAATAAGAAAGATCTTCAACGATAACAACGTTGTCTGGCAAACGGGAGAACTTGGAAAGGTCGATATAGGAGGTGGAGGCACGATAGCACTCTTTTTTGCAGAATATGGCATGCATGTGGTTGATGTTGGACCCGCACTGCTTGGAATGCATTCACCTTTTGAAATAGTTTCAAAAGCCGATCTTTACCAAACATACCGTGCATATCTTGCTTTTATAAAAGATTACGCATGAGAAGAAAATAGAGATTAGAGATTAGACATTAGGGATTAGAGACTAGGGGACGGTAAAATCTCGGCGGAGAGCATAATGCCCCAGAGGAATCCTTCGCAACGAAGTGAGGACAGATTCCGACGGGGCATCATGCTGGAGCCGATCAAAAAACAGCACATGGCGTATAGCATATGGCAAATAGGGATTAGGCATTAGAGAATAGCGAAAAAAACAGTGACGCGTAATCAGTGATCAGTAAAGACAAAAACAGGGATTATGGATTAGTGATCGATAAATTGGCGTAGGGCAGGATACCCTCGAGATGGCCTCCGTAGCGCAGCGAGGACCAGACATCGAGGGGGGGTACCTGCCGGAGCCGAGATTCAGAATTTTAAAAAAAATTAGCATAATTAACTTGTTGTGAATTTTAACCTTTTTTGTTATATAATGAGATGAGAGAATAACAAGAGAGGTTTTTTCATTGAAAAGTGAATGGAGGATTGTTGAATCTGACGTTGAATTAGAGCAGATTTTAAGTAAAAAATTTGGTATAAATTCTTTGCTGTCGCACTTGCTTTCAAGCAGAGTTAAAAATGTTCAAGAAGCAGCAGAACTTTTATTTCCAGAAAGGATAGTGCTTGGTAATCCTTATGAAATGGCCGGCATGGCTGATGTTGTTGAAGAGTTGATAAATATAAGGGCCAGAAAGGAAGTTTTGGTCATTTATGGAGATTACGATGTTGACGGTGTAACGGGAACGGCCCTTTATTATCTAGTATTAAAAAAGTGGGGATGGAATGTTGAATACCATATACCAAGTAGACTAGAAGATGGATATGGTCTAAGTAAAGAAACCATAAAAAGATTTGTAAACGATGGCAAAAAGAATTTTTTAACCGTTGACTGCGGGATAACTTCTGTTGAAGAAATAGATTATGCAAATTCTCTTGGATGTAAAGTTATAGTCACAGATCACCATGAACCTAAGGAAAAAATTCCTTGTGCGGCTGCAATAGTTAATCCAAAATGCGCTGGAGACCATTATCGTTTTAAAAGTTTTTCCGGCGTTGGTGTTGCTTACAAAGTTGTCGAGGCGATAAAAATTCGTCTTGGATTAAATGATGATCTCGAAAATTATCTTGACATAGTGGCGTTGGGTACAATTGCCGACATAGTTCCTTTGTTGGGAGAGAACAGATATTTCGTTCACAAAGGTATCCAATTGCTTTCAATGAAAAACAGAGTAGGCATTTCCGCGTTGATGGAAGCCTCTAATGTCAGTTTCGAGAATATAAAAACACACGATGTAGGTTTTAGAATAGCCCCCAAAATAAACGCTGTTGGACGAATAGACAATGCCATCACGGCTCTTCAACTCATAATTGAAGAGGATTCTAAAAAAGCCTTTAAACTTGCCGATGAACTTGTAAAGAAAAATCAGGAAAGACAGTTCATAGAAAACGAGATATATCAGGAAGCCATAGCAAATTTAGACAGTTTAAATGACTTTGAAAACCTAAAAATTCTTGTCATAGATCACAAAGACTGGCATCCAGGAGTTATAGGAATTGTAGCATCGAGAATTCTATCGATGTATCACAAGCCAACGCTTATGATAACCATAGACGGTGATATGGCTCGCGGATCGGCTAGAAGCATTGAAGGAGTTAACATCATTGATATTCTTGACAAAGCGAGGGACCTGCTTGATGAATTTGGTGGTCATAAAATGGCAGCAGGTTTTTCTCTTAAAACAGACAAAATAGAACTTTTCAAATCAAGAATAAACGAAATAATGACAAATTATGATATGAAACTTCTAAAATCAGAGTTATTGATAGACGACGAGATAACTCTTGAGGATATCGATGATAAATTCATAAATAGTGTGGAAAATTTAAAACCTTTTGGAAATGGAAATTCAGAACCTGCCTTCCTTATCAGAAATTTGACCATAGATCAACTAAAACCCGTCGGGAAAAGTAGTTTTAAAGTAATTTTAAAATCCAGAGAAAGAAAATTAGAAGGCATAGGTTTTGGAATGCTTGATATGACAAACACTTTCAGATTTTCTCGTGAATCAAAAAAAGTTGATGTGGTTGTGAATGTATGGAAAGACTCATGGAACGGAAACGAAAGATTTCAACTTAACATAATAGACATGAATGTCAAAAGCGAAGAGAAAATTGTCATTAAACATGATCACCATTTTGACGATATGGAACTTGAAAATCTGGATAAAAATGGGAATACGCTCGTAATTGGTTCACCGAATATCGTAGATGAGATTATCATCAGAATGGTTCAAAAGTCGAAGAAACTTGTTGTAGTGCTTCCCATAAATTCGATGCTCGTAGATATTTACAACTCCATTTCCACCGCTTTGACCGATCTTAATTTGACAATCGAATATGTCGACGCTCTTCATCCATCATTTAAAGATGGAGATTTGATTTTCACAAATATTTTCTCGCTTCCAAGAGTTTTAAATGAGAGAGCAAATCTCATAATTTGTGAGCCGCAAATGATAATTCAATCATCCATGTTCGATTATTTTTTGGATATCGTCCAAAATGTTCACCCAAAGAGTCTTATCTTCTTTTCTTCTTTTTTCAACAAAGAGGAAGAGGCAAAGATCGTAGATACTTTTAATTGTAAAATTATCAACGTATTTCAAAAGCAGAATTTAGGCGTGATAGACGACAGAAATGTTTTAAACAAGATGGAGGTAGTAGAAGAACTTATAGCGGATAAAATAAAATCAGTCATCATCTTTTCTGACGTTCAAAGTTTGAAATCTTTCTACATCAAACTATGCAAAAATTACCCTACAATGTGCACAAACCGTGAGATATTAACTTACATTTCAAACGAAGGCAAATCTATTGATTTAAAACATGGCAGGATAAATCTTTTACTTGTAACGGGAACCATGATTCCAAAGATAGAATTTGAAAGGATCATCTATTACGACTTTCCGAGAAATCATAGTGAATTCCTCAAACCTCCCACTATTTTGAAGAGAGGAAACATGACCGTTCAAATGATTTTTGGCAACGATGATGTTCAGAAAAATAAGATGGACCTTGAAGAGATCTTTCCTTTGCCTGAAAGAGTCATAGAAAGTGCTAGAATTCTTAACAATTCATCAGGTGACATGATAGATACCCTTATACGTTCCGAGATAGCATCTTCAAAAGCGATTGCCAAAATTTATCTCTCTATACTCTCAGAAATCTCTGCTCTGAATGAAAAAACTATAACAAGAATTCCCGCAAAAGATGAGGTTGAGAATTCCTTACGCGAGAAAGAAGGACGGATGGAGAAATTTGCATTGATGATACTTGAAAAAGATCTCATGAATTCTCAAGTTAGAAATATAGCCAAAATATTTCAAAATCCATTTGAAGCACATGAAAAAAGTAGCTATTGATTTTGGAGCAAAAAGAACTGGCTTTGCCTTTACCGATCCTGCTGAAATGATCGTATCAAAGGTTAAAACCATTGAGAGCAACCGTATATTTGATGAATTAGAAGAGAATCAACCGCTTTCTGAAATAATCATAGGATTGCCGATCAATTTGAAGATGAATTTCACACTCTCAACTTATGCAGCCGTGGATAAAGCAATAGAGATAGGAAAAACTTTTTCACCAACTCCTGTTTACCTTATGGACGAGAGATTTACGACAAAGATCGCAAATTCAATGCACAGAAAAGAAATAATAGATGGAATAAGCGCCTCAATTTTACTCGAGGAGCGTCTAAGAGGAGCAAAAGGGATAAGGGTTTTTTGGTCATTACCGGTTATCTCAAATAAAATTGCAGATCTTATTTTATCCCTTGGATACTTCAACGATGTTTTAATTCTTGGAAGTGCTTTAAGAGGAATTGAAAAATATAAAATAGGCACGCATGTTGAGATTTTCGAAGATAACCCTGTTTTTTTCAGGCTTAGATCTATGCGTCAAGATTATGTTTTGAATTTTGGGATAAATTGGGATATAATTTTAAAAAGCACTGATCGTGCAAATCTTGTCATCTGTAATGACAAGGATCGCGAAAAAATTAAAAATAACTTTCCAGATGGTACTTTCGTAATAAGTGAAAATTCACATGTTGATGGAACTTTATCAGTAGGGGGAAGATGGCTGAAGATAGAAAGAATAAACAAAAGGTAAATTCAAAAGAATACATCCAACTTTTCGGAAGAACAAATATAATAACATCATTCGGTATAACCGTTCTTTCTAACATAGCAATAGGGGGACTTATTGGTTATTACCTCGATAAATGGACTTTTAACAACAAGGTACTTTTGTTGATCTTTCTTGTACTCGGCATAGTTTCGGGTATGTACAATGGGATAAGGTTACTTTTGAAAGAGGTAGAAAAAGAGGATGGAAAAAAGAAAAAATATTAATTTTGCTTTCAATCTTTTTCTTACTTACTTCTTTTTCTCACCAATTTTTTTGATATGGGGATTAAAAGAATTTGTGGGATTCTCGATGGGATTTGCCTGCGCTGAACTTTCATGGTTCATGTTGAATGAGGATGTAAAGAAAGTAAAAAAAGGCAATATAAAGTCTGTAACGTTTGGAATGATCAAAAGATACATCGTTTTTTCAATTGTGCTTCTGATCGCATTTTCAAGTCTATCGGTAGAGGGTTTCTTTTCAACTTTTTTGGGTATCGAAATGTTAACTTTGACGCTATTCACATCGTCTAGTTTGCTCAAAGAAATTTAGATTCTAATTAGGGGGCAGTCAAGGTATGAAACTACATTTTTCAAAAGTCGAAAAGATTTTTTTGGTGATTTTCTTTTCATTTTATCTACTTTTTGCCATATGGAATTCTAATTCTGTTCAATTTCCTGAAGGAATAGGGTTGGTTTGGCAGATTAAAGTGCCTTTACCTTCTATTTTGAGTACGCTAAATCCTATGACGATCGTAATGACAATCTTTATTTTGGTTATATGGCTATTGATATCTCTTAAATTCAAAAGGCAACTTTCAAAAATACCATCAAAATTTCAATCTGCCATTGAATTATTACTTTCTTTTCTCTACAATTTGGTAGAAGGGGCAATTCCAGTTAAGAAACTTGTAAGACCCGTCTTTTACTTTTCATCAACACTTTTCCTTTTCATCGTGGTATCGAATATCTTGGGAGGAATTCCAGGAATAACTATAAGCCCGGGAAAAGATGGACTTCTTCTCAACCTTTTTACAGACACATGGTATTCGCCAACGGCCGACTTAAACACCAACGTAACTTATGCTGTCATGGTCTTAATCGCAAGTTACATCTTTGCCATCAAATATAAAGGTTTTAAAAAATGGGCAAAGGGTTTTCTCTCTCCAAGCCCATTTATGCTCCCAATGAACGTGATAGGAGAACTTTCAAGGCCGATATCTCATTCATTTAGGCTTTTCGGAAATATAGGTGGCGGCGCTCTGATCGCTTTGATGCTCTGTTATCTTGCGAAGTACACCATTATGCCGGTAATCGTTTGGGGATTCTTTGGCTTTTTCATAGGGGTAATTCAGGCTTACGTTTTCACGATATTGGCGGTTGCTTACATAACCGCACAACTTGAATGAAAGTAATTAAGGGAGGTAGATGAAATTGACAGATTTGACGATGGCGCAGGCTATAATGCAGGCGGGAAAATATTTAGGTGCGGGTCTTGTTATGGGATTGGGTGCTCTTGGGCCAGCGTTGGGTGAGGGAAATATAGGAAGTAAAGCCATGGAAGCCATGGCAAGACAACCCGAAATGGTTGGAACCATAACAACAAGGATGATCCTCGCAGATGCCATAACAGAAACAACTGGTCTTTATGCGTTGCTCGTTGCTTTCATGATTCTATTGTTTTAGGAGTTAGACATGTCAGGAATTTTTTTGAACTTCAACGGTACTTCCATTCTTCAACTGATGAGTTTTTTCATACTCATGTATTTCCTTGTGAAATTGCTTTATAAGCCATTTCTTGCCATGTTAGACAAAAGGCGCGAGGAAGTTAAAAGCGAATACGATAAAGCATCCAAAGAATTGGAGGAAGCCGAAAAAGCGAGAAAAATGGCTCAAGAAGAATTGAACAAAATAAGAAAGCACGTTGCCGATTACGAAGAAGAAACCAAAAAAAGAATTCTTGAACATGAACTAAAAGAGAAAGCACTCGTTAATGCTGAAATCGATGCGATGTTAAAATCAGCAAGAACAGAAATTGAAGAAGAAAAATTAAAAGCCGAAAAAGTATTCGTAAAAAGTGCCATTCCTTTAAATGAATCAGACAAAAAAATCATAATGGACATCATAAAAAGCATAAGAAAAATTGAGCCTGTTTTGATTATCAAAGTAGATCCAACACTTCTTGCCGGCATTGTTATAGACTTCGAAGATTCGATAATAGATTTAAGCGCTTCAGGTATGTTAAAGAATGCCGTGTCTTTTATCTCTGGAGGTTGATGGTGTGCATATAAATCCCGACGAAATTTCAAAGATATTACTTGAAAAAATAGAGAATTTTGAGAACATTCCAAATTTGAAAGAAGTTGGACGTGTTATTCAGGTGGGAGACGGAATAGCGCGTGTTTATGGACTTGAAAATGTCATGTTTAACGAAGTTGTAAGATTTGAAAATGGACAACGGGGTCTTATCATGAGTCTTGATCATGATAACGCAGGAATTGTAATACTTGGAGAATATAAGAACATAAAAGAAGGGGAATTTGTTGAAAGAACGGGAAAGGTTGCTGAAATTCCAGTTGGAAATGAAATAATTGGCCGCGTCATAGATCCTTTAGGCAATCCACTTGATGGAGGATCTAAGATAAATTCTAAAAAAATGAGGCCTATAGAAAATAGAGCCGTAGGCATAATAGAAAGACAGCCTGTTAATGTTCCACTTCAAACGGGTATAAAAGCAATAGATGCTTTGGTTCCAATAGGAAGAGGACAGAGAGAATTGATAATAGGAGATAGGCAAACTGGAAAAACTACCATAGCAGTTGACACGATAATAAATCAAAAAGATCAAAATGTGTTGTGTATATACGTTGCGATAGGCCAAAAGAGTTCTGAAATTGCTAAAACGGTAGAAACTTTAAAAAGATACGGGGCAATGTCTTACACAAGCGTGGTAGCATCATTTGCAAGCGATCCCGCATCTTTGCAATATATAGCACCCTACGTTGGAGCCACGATAGCAGAAGAATGGATGTTTTCCGGTAAAGATACACTTGTTGTTTATGATGACCTTAGTAAACATGCCGTATCTTACAGAGAAATAGCCTTGCTTTTGAGAAGACCTCCAGGTAGAGAGGCATATCCTGGAGATATATTTTACACACATTCAAGATTACTTGAGAGATCGGCAAGATTGAGTGATGAACTTGGTGGTGGATCGATGACGGCCTTACCGATAATAGAAACGCAGGCAAATGATGTGAGTGCATACATACCAACTAACGCTATATCCATAACTGATGGTCAAATATATCTCGAGCCAGCGCTTTTCTATGCGGGATTTAGGCCGGCCATAAATGTTGGACTTTCTGTCTCGCGTGTCGGAGGATCCGCTCAAACAAGGGCAGTAAAAAAAGTTGCAGGAAATCTCAGGATAACGCTTGCACAATACAGAGAACTCGAAACTTTTACTCAGTTTTCGACAGAACTCGATCCTGCTACGCAGTCTCAAATAAGAAGAGGCCAACGTTTAATGGAACTGCTTAAGCAGAAACAACATTCGACAATGCCATTCGAAGAAGAAACCATCTTGCTTTACGCAGGTGTCAAAGGATATGTTGATGATCTACCAATTTCAGAAATCAAAGGATTTGAAAGTGCACTTTTGGACAATGCAAGAAAATCTGAGAATCGTATACTTGAAAGAATCGCAGAGGAAAGGGACATAAATGCCGATGTTGAGCAGGAATTAAAAGTGTTTTTAGAATCTTTCAAAAAAGATTTTGGAGGAAGCAAATGAGTCGCGGTGCACAGTTGTCAATAAAGCAAAAGATAGGATCTGTTAAGTCAACAATGCATATGACGAGAGCCATGGAAATGGTTGCAACTGCAAGGCTCAAGTGGCTCAAGCGTAATCTTAAGAATTTTTATGAATACGAGCGAGAACTTTCTTCAGTCTTTGAGAAAATCATCAATTCTATCGATGATGTTGACGAAATTAAAAATTTTATCTGGAGAACTCCTTCAAAGATTTTGGTTGTGGTCATAACAGCTGATATGGGATTGTGTGGCTCTTACAACGATGATATCATCGATTTCGCCTATGAAAGAGAAAGATCACTCGGTAAAAATTTCGATTCTTTTTACGTCATAGGTCTTAACGCTAACAAAAGAATAAACTTTGATAAGAAAAAGGTTTTTTACGCTGTCAATGAAATGTATTCGAAGCCTTTTTACGATGATGCCCAAAACCTTTCAAATGAACTCTTAAGAATTCAAAAAGAAAATAATTTTGACAGCATCGAAATAATACATGCATATCCTAAAACTTCTTTGATTCAAAACGTTAAAAATGATCTTTTTTTCCCAATCAAAATAGATAAAAGCAACCAAAAGAATCCCTATGATTTTGAACCATCACCTAAAGAAATGATCGAACTTGTAACTCCACAGTATTTCGGCTCTAAAATGTATAGAATTTTGCTTGAATCGAGGATATCTGAACAAAATGCCCGTCAAAACGCAATGAGAAACGCCACCGAAAATGCAAAAAAACTCATAGAAGATCTTACTTTGAAATACAACAAAATACGTCAGTCTTACATAACGCAAGAGGTCATAGAAGTTACAAACAGTTCAGAAAGTCTAAAAGGAGAGGAATAAATGGCGAGTGGAAAAGTTGTTGGGATTGTAGGGCCAATTGTTGATGTTAAATTTACATCGGACAGCATTCCAAAAATACATAATGCCTTGAAGGGGAAAATAGGCGATAGGAATATAATGATGGAAGTTGAGCAAATCATGGGTGACGATGAGGTAAGATGCATCGCACTCGATTCAACTGATGGTTTAAGCAGAGGTATAGAAATCGAGGATACTGGAAATCCGATCACAGTGCCTGTCGGAAATGAAAATATGGGAAGGATTTTTAATTTGATGGGTGAACCCATAGACAAAAAGGGAGAGGTCAAATGTAAAGAGAGATGGTCAATTCACAGAGAACCTCCAACTCTTGAAGAGCAAAACACGAAGATAGAGATTCTTGAAACTGGAATAAAGGCTGTCGATCTAATAGCACCATTTCCAAAGGGAGGAAAGATAGGTTTTTTTGGAGGAGCCGGCGTTGGAAAAACAGTGCTTGTCATGGAGATGATAAGAAACATAGCAATAGAACATGGTGGATTCTCAATTTTTGCCGGCGTTGGTGAAAGGACAAGAGAAGGCAATGAACTTTGGAAAGAGATGATCGAAAGCGGCGTCATTAACAACACAATTCTCGTCTTTGGCCAGATGAATGAACCACCCGGTGCAAGGTTCAGGGTGGCTTTGAGTGCTTTGACTATGGCCGAATACTTTCGAGACGTTCAAAATAAAGATGTCCTTTTGTTCATAGACAACATTTTCAGATTTGTTCAAGCCGGATCTGAAGTATCAGCTCTTCTCGGAAGAATGCCATCCGCCGTTGGATATCAACCAACACTTTCAAGTGATATAGGAGAACTTGAAGAGCGAATAACTTCGACGAAAAATGGTTCTATAACTTCAATCCAGGCTATATATGTACCGGCAGATGACATAACTGATCCCGCTCCAGCGACGACTTTTACACATCTTGACGCAACTATAGTGCTTTCACGTCAAATTGCAGAACTTGGTCTCTATCCGGCGATGGATCCACTGGAATCAAATTCTAAATTGCTTGATCCTGCCATCATAGGTGATGAACACTATACGGTTGCAAGAGAAGTTCAAAGAGTTTTACAAAGATACAAGGATCTTCAGGATATAATAGCCATATTGGGTATGGATGAACTTTCGGAAGAAGACCGTTTAACAGTTCGAAGAGCGAGGAAGATTCAACGTTTTTTGAGTCAGCCTTTCTTCGTTGCAGAGCACTTCAACGGTATAAAGGGTGAATATGTACCAATAGCGGAAAATGTCAGAGGGTTTAAAGAAATTTTGGAAGGTAAATACGATGACCTTCCCGAACAAGCCTTTTTGATGGTTGGCACCATAGATCAGGCCGTTCAAAAATCTAAAACTTTAAGTGGAGTATGAGATGTTTAGATTGAAAATCGTAACGCCGGAAAAAAAACTCTTTGATGGATTTGTGAAATTCGCTGAATTCAGAACTGTCAGGGGAGCAATGGGTACTTTACAAAATAGACTTCCTATGTTTGTGGCCCTTGATATTTCGGAATTCGAAATTGAAGATGAAAATGGACAAAAAATTACTTTTGCCGTCCACGGTGGGATTGGGGAATTTTCAAACAACATTTTCACAGTCTTATCCGATGCTGCTGAGAGTGTGGAGGAAATCGATGCCGAAAGGGCAAGAAAATCTCTTGAAAGAGCCAGAGCAGACATTGAGGACGTTGAAAACATCATGAAAAAAAGAGAACTTGAGGTGAAAATTCAAAAGGCACTTTTAAGGCTTAAAATTTCTCAAAAGAAGGAGAGGCGATCAAATTGAAAATTGCCATTCTTACAGGTGGTGGAGATTGTCCGGGATTAAATGCCGTCATAAGAGGCATAGTAAAGGCAAAGAGAAGCGAAGATGCTGTCATTGGATTTAAAAGAGGGTGGGAAGGCGCCATTAAGGACGATTACGTTAATCTCACCGAAGATGATGTGGAAGGAATTCACCTTTTGGGTGGAACAATTCTTGGAACTTCACGAACCAATCCATTCAGCATCTCAGATGGTTCGAAAAAAGTGATTGACAACTTTGAAAAAGGAAAAATAGACGCACTTATAGCCATAGGAGGAGATGATACTCTTAGCGTTGCCACAAAGTTCGCGG
>JABEBX010016671.1_pt1 | contig 23769 bp, 21 predicted proteins | sample 7245971 | NCBI WGS metagenome assembly JABEBX01 (sample SAMN14506365, study PRJNA622280) | hot springs metagenome | biome: hot spring [ENVO:00000051]|acidic hot spring [ENVO:00002120]; feature: spring [ENVO:00000027]|sediment [ENVO:00002007]; material: sediment environment [ENVO:01001048]... | reverse complement strand
TATCTCGGCATATCTCGTGAAAAATGTCTCTATCGAACTAAAACCGGCAATCAATGTGAAAATAGACAAAAACGTTAGAAGGGGAGTTCTATTTTTGTCCGTTACTACATGAATCAAAGATTTGAAAATATTTTGTTTTTGATCTTTTTCCAAATCATAGATTTTCGGCTCTTTTATTCCAAAAAACAAAATAATTGGCACTATAAAGGAAAGAATTGCAACAAGAAAGAAAGGATAGGCGTTGTTTGCCTTGTAAAGTTGTGAACCCACGAAAAACATTATTAAAGATCCAAGACCACCCATAAAATTTATGACTCCATTTGCCTTGCTTCTATGTGCTTCGGCAGTTATATCGGGCATAAGGGCAACAACTGGAGATCTGTAAGTTGCTATTATCACGTTGAAAACGAGATCTATGGCAATCAAAGTTAAAAAGCTTTTCTGAAGGGGTAAAAGTGCATAGGCAATCCCCGCAAGTGGCATCCCTATAAGGATGTAAGGCATGCGACGGCCTATTTTTGTCCGTGTGTTGTCACTTGTGGCTCCTATTATTGGGAGTAAAATTATGTTGGCTATGTTGTCCCACACCATTACAAATCCTATGAGCATGTTACTGTTTGTGTACTTGCCCAAAAAGATCGGCATGTAAGCGTTGTATCCGGCCCATACCATTGATACAACCATGAAGCCAAGACCTAATAAAAAAGTTTTTCTGTAATTCAATTTTGACATTTTCGCCCCCATAATTCTGACTCAGCCAAATGTTGTTTTTGCCAGTTTATCTATGCTAAACCCACTTTGAGGGTTTAGTACAGTTCAATGGCTTTTATAATGGAAATTGCCGCTTCAAGACGCGTTACACTTGATGAAGAAGTCGATACTATGCCAAGTTTTTCAGCAAGTGCTTGATAACCGTAGGCTTTTGCGATTACTTTAAGTCCTAAAAATCTCATCATTATCTCAGAAAGTGTTGCTTTATCAAGTAAATCTTCTGGCTTTACCGTCAATGGCACAAGATCATCGTATTTTGCTATGTTCATTATTTGTTGTGGCGAAAGTGAATCAGCATAGTATGAACCATTTTGTAGGCCGAGAAGATTTTTTATAAAATCTAAGACTGTTATCTTTCCATACGGCATGAAAAGATTTCCGTATTTCCTAAAAAGACCAGCCTGGTCAAGATAGGAAATTGAAGTTGCATATTCAGTTGAACTTATATCCGCGAAATGGTTAGCTTTGACTTGAGCAAGGGGCTTTCCATTCCAATTCATGGGTTCTCCAGTTTTTGCATTTAAAAAATTAGATACAAGGTTCCTTGTTTCTGGCAAATAAACGAGTTTTATCGTCGATGTTGAATTGTCATTTATTTTCACGTAATTAAGAACTAAAGGCCTGTAATTTAAAAAGATCATCTTTGCCGCATTTAACGGTATAATGTCATCTGTACTTTCGAAAGACAAATCTGACCAATTTGAAGTGTAACTTGTCACCATTCCAAAATCACTCACCGTTATTTCCATGCTATTTGCTGGAAACGGTATACCATCGACAATCCTATCGTATACGAAGTTATACGCTCCCTGTGGTTTATAACCTGCGTGCGGATTCCATTTACTTTGAGTGAAATACGCTGACTGGACTTTCTTGAGAAAATCCTGCGCTATATTTTGGGATTCATTTTCTGTTATAGTAGATTTTGGACTTATGAATTTGTAATTTTCTTCCAATTGGATTTGATTGCCTGAATCAATCGCTTTTACACCATTGACAACATTCGAAAAGTAACCCCAGTTTAACCATTGACTATTCTGAATATCAATGGGTTTTCCAGTAATAGCATCTATTGCACCGTTTGTTTTTTGTGGGAGGGCATACACAAGAATGGCAGTTGATCCGTCGGTAGATTGTGGCGGGTAATATTCAAGCGTTAACAAATTGTCTGACAAAAATGCCGATTTAGCCTGCTGTAAATCGAGAACATCTAAAGGGCTCGGAAATTTTGCATCTGTCCAGTTCATCTGATAATTCGTTACCCTTCCGCTTTGGGCATCGACGGAAATCTGTATTTCGTCATTTGAAAAAGGTATTCCATTTACAACTCTTTCCCATTCAAACACGTAGGACTGAGGAAGAGTTAATGGAACTATTTGATCAGAATTGTTTAGATGGATGATGTCACTGATTTTGTTCGCATCTATGTTTTTCAAAAAATTCTCTGCTATCTTTCTTGCCTTGTTTCTTGAAATTTTGGGAATGAGATATTTAGGTTGATTTTTAGATTGACTCCAGTAATTCATACTCTCTATGTCACCTGTCGATGCGTTAATCGTGACATTTATACTTCCGCTTTCGCCATCTATTTGTGGCATAGACCAACTTAGATTCCAATCTTGGTGATCATCGTATGTATTGTAATTGAAAGAAAAATTCGTGAAACTTGCCGGCACATCGAAGTAAGTTTTTGCGATCTCAACGGCCGATTTTAAAGTTATTTTGCTTGAAGTTATATTCATGCCCAAAGATATCACGGGCAAAATCAGAATCAGAACAAAAAGATATTTTTTCAAAAGACTCATCCCTTTCAAAACGAAACTTTCTCTTATAGATTAAGAAGATATCCATTTTCTTTCAACCAATCGTGGTACTTTTCATATTCAGGATAGATCATTCTTACCTTTTCCCAAAATGATTTGGAATGATTCCTTTCAATAAGATGAACAAGTTCGTGGATCACAACGTAATCTATAATATCTAATGGTGCCATGACAAGTTTCCATGAAAAGTTCAAATTTCCATTTGACGAGCAAGAACCCCACCTTTTTTGGGCATTTGTTATTCTGAATTTTTCGTATTTAAAACCATATTTTGAAGCATAAAAAGTTACTCGTTCAAAGATGATTTCATAAGATTTGACTTTGTACCATTCTAATAGAATTTCTTTCGCATCGTTCAAATGACGTTCGGAAAGAAAAAAGCCATCGTCAAAAATCAATGGAACCTTTTGACCCTTTACAATTTGTAATTTGTAACGGTTTCCAAGGTAAAAGAATTCTTCATTATTTGTGAATTTGTGGCTAATTTGTGATCTGTTCATCATCTCTTTTTGCTTTTTTTCGATCCAACCTTTGTGTTTTTCGATTATCTGATATATGGCCTTTTTACTCATCTTGTAAGGCACTCTGATTATCAATTCTGCATTTTCTGTTATCTGAAAAGAAACGGTCTTTCTTTTGGATCTGATGATTTTACCTTTCAATATTTTCACCCTTAATACGATTCTTTTCAAATTTGAATTTTTCAGGAGAAATATTCATTCCATTGATGTAGTATATCACACAAGATAAACTGGGTAATGAGGCCAAATTGACTCAATTTATACTGATTCAACTTTAAAAGCCGAACGCTCATTTATCTTGCAGTTCCAACATGTGGCCGTCGGAATCTGTCCTCGCTGACACTGCGGAGGCCATCTCGAGGGCATCCCGTCCTCCGCCTACCGCCCACTAATCTCTAATCTCTAATCTCTAATCTCTAATCCCTATTTGCCATACGCTATATGCTTATACACTATGCTCGACTTTTAAAGTTGAATCAGTATAGTATATAATTGGTTTATAGCGTACAATGTATGTTAATGGTTAGGAGGCAAAGGTGAAAAAAATTCTTGACAAATATGCAGAGTTTTTGCCAGTAAATAAAAATACTCCTCTTATAACCTTAGGAGAGGGTTTTACACCACTTATAAAGACAAAACATCTTGGAAAAATGATAGGCATCGATCTTTACCTAAAGTATGAAGGGATGAATCCGACTGGTTCTTTTAAAGACAGAGGAATGGTTGTTGCCATCGCCAAGGCTATCGAAGAAGGGGCCAAGACCGTCATATGCGCATCAACAGGAAATACCTCTGCTTCTGCGGCTGCCTACGCAACGGCCTTTGATTTGAAAGCGATTGTCATAATACCTGCGGGTAAAATTGCCATTGGCAAACTCGCTCAATCTTTGATTTACGGTGCAAGGGTGATTCAAATAGACGGCAATTTTGACGACTGTTTGAAAATTGTGAAACTTGCAAGTGAAAAGTTTCCTGTAACAGTTGTTAATTCAATAAATCCTTACAGGATCCAAGGACAAAAAACGGCGGCCTTTGAAATTATAGATGAACTTGGAGAAGCACCCGATTACCATTTTCTCCCAGTTGGAAACGCTGGCAACATAACCGCATACTGGATGGGATACAAAGAATACCGAGTGCATGGTAAATCGTCTAAATTGCCACATATGATGGGATTTCAGGCTGAAGGTGCTGCACCGATCGTCAAAGGGTATCCAATAGCAAATCCAGAAACCATTGCAACCGCAATAAGAATAGGTAATCCGGCAAGTTGGCAAAAAGCCATAATTGCAAGAGATGAATCTAAAGGAAAGATAGATACCGTTACTGATAAAGAAATACTCGATGCCCAAAGGTTAATTGCCATGAATGAAGGTATATTCTGCGAGCCAGCCTCTGCGGCATCAGTTGCAGGTATTTTGAAGATGAAGCACATTTTTAAAGGTGGGGAAACGGTCGTTGCCACTCTAACAGGCAATGGACTTAAAGATCCAACCATTGTGGAACACGGATACGAGGATCAAATAAAGACGATACCACCTGATTTTGATGTTTTTTCAAAGGAGGTGATGATTTCATGAAACTTTTAGTTTCAGTACCAGCATCGATAGCAAATCTCGGAAGTGGTTTTGACACTTTTGGTCTTGCCATTGATCTTCGAAATGAAGTCGAAATAGAAGACGCCAAGGAATTTTCCCTAATTGAAGAAGGCGTAAAATTTGAAGGTGAAGATCTGTTTTTAAAGACTTTTAAGGATGTCATGGTAAGCAAGGGTTTAGATTGGAAATATAAGATAAAAAAGATATCAATGATACCCACTCAAAAGGGTTTAGGTTCAAGTGCTGCCTCGATAGTTCTCGGCATAGCGACCGCAATGGAGATAAACAAAAATTTCTCAAGGCAAAAGATATTTGAGATGGCAACTCAGGTTGAAGGGCATCCTGATAACGTGGCCGCTTCAGTTTTTGGTGGATTTACGGTGAGTGCACATCTTAAAAGTGGATACAGCGCTGTCTCAATGGAGCCAATGTGCAAGGAAATCACAATTGTAATACCGCCATTTTCAACTCCTACGCCTGAAGCAAGAGAGATTTTGCCTAAAATGGTGCCTCTTGAAGATGCCGTTTTCAATCTTCAACGTGCTACTATGATACTTGCAAATTACAGGGATAGAAGAATGCTTCAGGAGTTCTTTGAAGACAAACTTCATCAAGACTTACGACTTTCTCTTCATCCCGAATTGAAGACTTTTTTTGAGAAAACAAAATCAAAAGTTGAAGATCCAATTTTTCTATGTGGATCGGGTACCGCCGTTGCCATAATAGGTACACATGAAATCAAAGTTCCACGTGGATGGCAAGTACTTCACAAAAAAACATCCATAGAAGGCATTATCGTCAGGTATTTATGAAATATTCTAAGATTCTTACGGCGTTCGTCGCCGCACCTACTCTGACGTTATCTGCAACATTCCAGAACATCAAAGCGCCAGTTTGTGAAATTCTGGGTCTTCCAATGTGTGAAAGATCACTTCCTTTTACCTCTATTGGAGTCGGATAGTCCTCCCATACTTTCAGATATGGAGATGCTTTCCATGCCCTTAAAATTTCTCCAATGTCAATTTTGCTTTTAAATTCAGCAAGGACGGATTCTGAATGCCCGTAAAAAACAGGAACCCTAACGGTAGTTGCCTCCACGATGCAATCGCATTCCATTATTTTTCGAGTTTCGTTGAACATTTTCATTTCTTCTTCTGAAAATCCATTATCGAAGATGGGACCAATTTGTGGAATACAATTGTAAGCGATTTTTTTTGGATAAACCTTTGGCGCAATATCTGTTTTCATCTCCAGTTCAAGTTCTTCTATTCCTTTGTGCCCGCTTCCCGAGACCGCCTGCATGGTCGTCACAACAACTCTTTTAAGAGTGTAAAGATCGTGAATTGGTTTGAGAGCCATCACAAGTTGTATTGTAGAACAATTTGGATTTGCAATTATTCCCTTGTATCCTTTTAAAACATGTGGATTAACATCTGGAACAACAAGGGGAATCTTGGGATCCATTCTGAAAGCCGAGGAGTTGTCTATAACGGTTGTTCCATGTGCCGATGCTATTGGCGCAAAATGCTTGGATATATCTTTTCCAGCAGAAAACAGCAGAAAATCAAACTTTGCTTTCATCGACTCCTCTGTCAAGACTTCAACTTCTATTTCCTTACCATGAAAGGTAATCTTAACACCTCTTGATCTTTCACTTATCATGTCTATGTTAACTCCAATTGAGGCTATGGCATCGAACATGTTGTAAACTATCTCGGATGATCCTATTATATTCACTCCAACTATCGATATCTTTGCCACAGTATCGTCTGAATGAATATTACCGACTTTAATCTCTTCTTTAAGATGACCGACAGCCTCCAAAGCATCTTTGAATTCTTCCTTTGATACCGTAAAGGCAATATCATTCTTGCCGTCTTTGTGCATACTTTGAACTATCATGTCCAAAGAGATGTGTCTGTCTGAAAGTTGTTTGAAGGTTTTAGCGGCAATTCCAGGCACATCTGGTACATCTTCTATAACTATTTTCACTATGTCTTCATCGACAGTTAAGGCTCTGACCAAAGGTTCTTCCAATTGACCAACCTCCTCTATGATTGTACCTTCGGATTTCATGTGTGCGTGTTTAACGACAAGTTTTACATGATACCGGCGCGCAAGTTCGACAGATCTCAGATGGAGCACTTTTGCCCCATGAGCAGCCATTTCTATCATCTCATCGTAAGAAATTCTGTCAATTTTTTTAGGCTTTTCTATGTATCTTGGATCTGCGGCATATACTCCATCAACATCTGTGTATATTTCACACAGATCTGCGCCTATCCCATAAGCAACGGCCACGGCGGTTGTATCAGATCCACCACGTCCAAGCGTCGTTATATCACCTGAAGGGCTTATTCCCTGAAAACCCGCAACCACAGGTATAATTCCATCGTCTATCAGAGAAAGCAACTTCCCCCTATACACTCTTTTCAAAGTAGCCCTGGAGTAAGTTGAATCGGTATCTATTCCCGCTTGAAATCCAGTCAGAGAAACAGACTTTTTACCGAATTTAGAAAGTGCCGATGCCATGAGCGCGATTGATACCTGCTCTCCAGTTGATGCTATCATATCATACTCCCTTGAATTGGCATTCGGATTGACTTGATTGAGCAAATTTATGAGATAATTGGTCGTCTTTCCCATGGCTGAAACGACGACAACGATCTTGTTGCCATTGTCATAATCGCGCGCGATCTTCTCGGCTATTTTGAGTATCTTTTCCGTAGTTTCAACAGAAGTACCACCGTATTTTTGAACTACGAGCATTTTTCCCTCCAACCTTGATTTATACGAATTTTACCATCTATTTTTTAAATAAATGCTGTCAATTGAATTACAAAAAGAAAGTTTGTAAAGTAACCGTTGCGTGAACGGCAAAAAGATGCGCTGCGGAGGCCATCTCGAGGGTGTCCTGCCTTTCGCTACCGCCCACTAATCTCTAATCCCTAGTCCCTAATGTCTAATCTCTGATGCCTAATCCCTAACCTCTAATCCCTATTCTCTGTTTCATGTCTTTTCCATACGCCATAGGCTATTCGCCATATGCCATTTGTGCCTCGGCTTTGTCATTTTAAGTGTCGATACAAAACGAACAAAGACCCTTTATAAGGGTCTTTGTTTTATACAAAACAAATAAGTAGGCAACTACATGGTTTCAAAACAAAAAGGGGATGGTAACAATTCATAATTTAGACGCAGAATATGATGGTTTTGTTCGAATCAGGAGGATTCAGTGTATAATTCTAATGAAAACTTCGAAGAAAAAGGTGAAAAAAAGATGATAGCCGTTATAACAGATCATGGCTCAGATGAATTGTTCATGGGAGTTTTAAAGGGAAACTTTTCTGCCCTTGCCCCAAAAGAAGAGATAATAGAGGTAACGCATCCAATAGAATTTGGAGATGTGTACACAGCCTCGTGCATAGCGGAACGTCTTGCATGCCATCTTCCAAAATCGACAATCTTCATGATAATAGTGGATGGGCAGAATGAAAGTGCACGAAGGCCAATAAGTTTAAGAACAAAAGATGATCGCTTGTTCATAGGATTTGACAATGGTACATTTACACTACCAATCGAAAAATTTGGCATTAAACAAATAAGGGAAGTTAACGTTTCTAAGACGAAATTTTCTTTGTCTTTTACAAGATCTGTGCTTGATATACTCATACCTGTGGCCGTTGAATTTTCAAATGGAAAAACTTTTGAAAGTACAGGAAGTGTTTACATGACTTTTTACGATTTAAAACACAAAAAGGCAGTCATCGGTGAGAAAAAAATAGATGGCGAAGTTTCTTTCATAAATGATCTTGGGGATCTTTCCACAAACATCCCATTCGATTATCTTGAAAAAGTAGGAGTGCACCAGGAAGACAAGCTCACGATAAACGGAAAACAATCAAGTATCATGCTTGACAGAAGAGCAGGACGAAAAAATGAACTCATAGTTTGCGAAGGGCTTGGCGGGTATCTCGAAATTACATCAAGATATTCAAAAGCCTGTGAAATACTCAAACTTTCTCCGAGGTCTAATTTGGTTCTGGAGGTTTAAATATTGAAGATTTGGCCATTTTCAAGAAGTGAAAGTTCAACGTCTTACAGTACCATTATACTCATATTTTTGATGTCAGTGTTGGGTTTTGTTGAATTCTTCATGTACGTGCTCTTTTATCCGCCTCCGCTTCAATATTGGTTGATAATGATTTCCGTCGATCTTGTCATTTATTTTTCATCGTCTATCTTTCTCTTTCAATTTCTGAGTGAACCGCTCATTCAGTTACTTAACCGGGTCAAACACACTTCCATAACGCTTAATCCAATGGAAAAAAAAGGATTAAGAGGTGAATTCGGGGAAATTTTGAATGACGTTGATAGGCTTGCAGAGACTCTTAAGAGAGAAAGAGAGGGTTTGCTTGAAACTTACAGTGAGTACAGGAATATAGTCGAATCACTTGAAGAAGGCATTCTTACGATCGATAAGAATAACAAGATAGCAACGATGAACAGAGGAATTGAGAATATATTCTCAACGACCAGAGGTGAGTGGAGAGGAAGAGAGTTCGAAGATTTCTTACGCTTTTACGGTATCATACTCGATGAAACGAAAAACGTTGTTAGAGTCAAGGTGCTTGATAAACGGCTTATTTTTCAGGAGATACCGATAGAAAGTGCTTCAAATCCAGTGACTCTTTACATCTTTGGAGATATAACGATGCTTTCCAATCTCGAAAAAGCCCTGGGGCGCGCAGAACAACTTGCGCTTTTGGGCAAGATGACGGCATCTATAGCCCACGAGATAAAAACACCAGTTGCTTCGATGAAATTATCAGTCCAACTTTTGAAAAAGCAACTCGGTCAAATACCGGACGAGTCTGCAGAGACTCTTGAAATTCTCGATAGAGAAATAAGGCGTCTCGAAGAAAGGTCTATGCAATTTTTAACTTTTTCAAAAATAACCTTTGATCTGAAACCTCTAAATGTAATCGATGTACTTGAAGAATCTATCAAACTTGCAAGGATAAGGGCCAGAGAGAGAGGCATAACGATAGATTTTGTAACGCCATTTAAGCAACTCATGATAGACGGAGATGATAATGCTCTGAACTCAGCCTTTTTAAACGTACTTGTCAATGGAATGGATGCATCAAATGAAAACGGAAAAATAGAGGTAAGAGTTGAGCAAATTAAAAACTACATTTCAATCACCTTTACAGATCATGGAAACGGAATATCTCCAGATCAAATAGATTATATTTTTGAGCCTTTTTTCACCCTTAAAACTAACGGTACCGGCCTTGGCATGAGCATTGTCAAGAGAGTTATAAATTCGCACGGTGGGAAAGTTGAGATAAAAAGTCAGGAAGGTATAGGGACAATTGTTTTCATAAAATTGCCACTTTTGAGGTGATTAGATGGGTAGAATACTTGTTGTAGAGGATGACCTTAGTCTTAACAGGTTAATTTCGAGATCTCTTGATATTGAAGGCCATTCCGTTAAAAGTGTTAAAACAAAGGCAGAAACGATCAAGGAATTGGAAAATTCGTTCTACGATCTTGTACTTCTTGATCTTATGCTTCCCGATGGAAATGGCATGGATATAATCGAAAAAGCGGTAAAAGAGTCGGCAGTTATAGTCATAAGTGCCCATGCAGATGTTACAGTTGCCGTTAAAGCAGTTCAACTCGGAGCCTTTAATTTTGTTCCAAAACCATTCGAACTTGAAAATCTGATAATCGAAGTCAATCGGGCAATAGAAAGCAGATCGCTAAAACTTGAAAATATCTCTCTCAAATTACCGACAAAGATAATCGGAGAAAGCCAATCTATGAGGAAATTGAGGGATGTAATAGGTGTTGTGGCATCGAGAGATGTGCCTGTTTTGATAACAGGTGAATCGGGTACTGGAAAAGAACTTGTGGCAAGATCGATATGGGAACTCAGTACAAGAGCGAAAAACGATTTCGTCGCTGTCAACTGTGGTGCCATTCCATCAGAACTTTTCGAGTCTGAACTTTTTGGATACGAGCGTGGAGCATTTACAGGAGCAAACGCTTCTAAACCTGGAAAATTCGAATTGGCAGACAACGGTGTTGTATTTTTAGATGAAATAGGTGAACTCCCAAAAAATGTTCAGGTAAAACTTTTAAGAGTACTTGAAAATTCAACCTTTGAAAGACTCGGAAGCGTTAATCCCATTCACGTGAATGTGCGTGTGATATCTGCAACAAACAGATCTCTCGAAGATGAGGTAAAAGCGGGAAATTTCAGAGATGATCTTTATTACAGGATAAACGTTGTCAAAATAGAAGTCCCACCACTTCGTGACAGAGTTGAGGATATTTCGGTGCTGATAGATTACTTCTCTAAATTGTACTCAAAGCAAATGCAAACGGAATATAAAAAATTTTCCTCAAAATCAATAGAATTTCTTAAATCTTACCCTTTTCCTGGAAATGTTAGAGAATTGCAAAACATAGTCAGATCGGCACTCATATTTGCCAAGGGAAGTGAAGTTGAAGTCGATGATCTCTCTTTGCAGATAAAAGATGTTGAAAAAAATTATGTGAGATTACAAATAGGGGAAAGTCTTGAGTCTGCAGAAAGGAAGATCATAGAGGCAACTCTGGAATATTTCAGTGGCAACAAGACACAAGCAGCCAAGGCACTCAACATAGGTTTGAGCACCTTACACAACAAGATAAATCAATGGAAGGAGAACAAAAGTGGAGAAGATCAAAGTTCTTGACAAAGGGTACGTTGAACTTATCGATTTTTTAGGAGGAGATAAGGCAGTTGCCATGGCAGCCAGGATATCTTACATGTCAAAATCTAATTCAAGTGAGGAAGACGAACGTCTCATAGAACTGCTTACAAAATTAGGTCATGAATCTCCATTTGAGCATATTGTTTTCACATTTCATATTAAAGCACCGATCTTTGTGGCCCGTCAGTGGATGCGTCACAGAATTGCAAGTATAAATGAGAGATCCGGAAGGTTTACGGAATTTGAAGAGGAATTTTATGTGCCAGCAGATGAAAGAGCAGCAAATTCATCTAAGATCATGGAAGAATCGATGAAAAAATCTTTTGAAACTTACAATCTTTTGATTTCAAACGGTGTAAAAAAAGAAGTTGCAAGGATGGTCCTTCCTTTGAGCCTTTATACCGAATGGTACTGGACGATAAACGCACGAAGTCTTATGAATTTTTTAAATCAGAGGGCAGACTCTCACGCACAATATGAAATTCAAAGATATGCCATTGCCATCGCCAAATGTTTTCAAATTTCATGTCCTATAACATATTCATCTTTCCTGAAAAACATGTACAAGGGTAACCTTCTGGAGGTTTAAATTGAAACCAAACGTTGAGGAGATTTTGAAAATTTTAAAAATAAAAGAAAAGACACCTTTTCCCGAGTATTTTCGCTGTGCAATAACTCATAGTTCTTACGCCAACGAAAACGGAACGGATTCTTACGAAAGGCTCGAATTTCTTGGTGATGCCATGGTGGGACTTGCCGTGGCGCACAGGACATTTGAACTTTTCAAAAACATAAGGGAAGGAGAAATGGCAAAGATTAAAGCCGTCGTGGGAAGTGAAAAAGTGCTTGCCGATATAAGTAAGAAGATCGGCCTAGCAAACCTTGTACTTGTTGGCAAAAGTTTAAGTTCCGCCTCTCGGGATGAACTCGATTCTATTTACGCCGACACATTCGAATCGACGATGGCGGCAGTTTTTTTAAATTTCGGTTTCGAAACAACCGAAAATATCATATCAAATTTGTTGACAGAGAAAATAATGGATGTGGCACAGAAAAAACTCTTTTTCGATTACAAAACTGTGCTTCAGGAATACACCCAAAACAAATTCTCAACTCTTCCAGAGTACATCTTGATCGAAGAAAATGGACCTGCACATAAAAAAAACTACGTTTTTGAAGTTAGAATCAACGGAGAATGCTATGGCCATGGTACGGGCAAATCCAAAAAGGAAGCCGAACAATTGGCGGCCAAAATGGCTTACGAAAGGCTGATCATGAATTGAAGATAATTCCAATCTTTTTTCCGAATGCCGGATGCAAACATAGATGCGTTTTTTGCAACGAATGGATGGCAACAATGCGGGAATCCCCGCTTTCAATTAGAGACGAAGTGCTGAAAGCATACACGTTTTATCGTGGAGATGAAAATTCAGAAGTTGGGCTCTACGGGGGTACATTTACGGCCATCAAAAACTGGAAGGAGATTTTGAAAGAGGTTTATGCCGTTGTGCGTGAGGTTGGCATGAAGGGTATAAGGATATCCACAAGACCAGATGAGATCGACGATGTTGACTTTTTGGCAGACAATGGGGTGGTACTCGTTGAGATAGGTGCTCAATCCATGGTTCAAAAAATTCTTGATGCATCCGAGCGGTATCACAGCGTTGAAGATATAAGACTGGCGGTCAAAAAGATCAGGGAGAAAAAGATGAAGGTTTCAGTGCATCTTATGACGGGTCTTCCCCTTGATTCAAAAAGAGACGATATCTTTTCGGCATTCGAAGTCGCCAAATTCAATCCAGATGCCGTTAGAATTCATCCAACGCTTGTCTTAAAAGAAACTCAACTTGAAAAGATGTATTTGAATGGCACCTATCATCCTCAAACTCTTGAGGATGCCGTTGATGTAGTTTCCGATATGATATCTATTTTTAAAAATGATAAAATACAATTAGAAAGGACTGGAATGTACCAGGATTCAGAAACGATCAAAAATGTCATTTCGGGTCCTTATCATCCGGCTTTCGGAGAACTTGCCATTTCTGCACTTTATGGAAAATTCTTGAAAACAACAAGGGCCATAAAGGTTTGTGGCCCTCAGAACTTGAGATCCCAGATCGTTGGAAGAAAGCGAATCAGCAATGTAGACTTTGAAATTTCAAATGAAATTTTAGTCATCAACGAAAGTGGAATAATTTACTTCGATGAGTGGCTTTTAGAATATGTTTCTCATCTTAAGGAGTTGATTGGGTGAAACTCGTAAGATTGGAGATAGAAGGATTTAAGTCTTTTGGGTCTCACGTTAATTTTGAAATAAAAGATGGAATAGTTTCAATAGTTGGCCCAAATGGTTCAGGGAAGTCCAACATAGTCGATGCCGTAAGATGGCTTTTTGGAGAAAGGGCAAATTCAAAGTTGAGAATGTCTGATACGACAGATGTGCTTTACTTTGGATCGAATTCGCTGAAAAAAGCAGATAAAGCCTCCGTTAAGGCCGTTTTTTACAGTGATGGAAAAGAGATATCTGTTGAAAGATTTTATCAGGCAGATGGAAAAAGTAATTACCTCATGAATGGTGCTGTGACACGCTTGAAAGACATAGAAGAGGTGTTTTTTGGAACTGGAACCGGAAGGGACTTTTACTCGATAGTGGGTCAGGGAGAGATATCAAATCTTGTTAATTCTTCACCGATGCAGATAAAGGCACTTATCGAAGAGGCGGCCGGTGTTTTGATTTACAAAGAAAGAAAAAACGAAGCCCTTTCTAAACTCAAAGAAGTTAACGAAAACCTTGAAAAACTCAAAACTGTTATGGATGAAGTGGATCATACCATGAAATCTCTCAATTTGAAATCGAAAAGGGCAAAAAAATACAAAGAATACGAGACCATCATAACTGACAAAAAACGATTGTATTTCGGCCATCTTTTAAGTGTTGGAATGAAACAAATTGAAGGTGTAAAGTCAAAGATCGATGAACGCACAAAAAAAGTCGAAGAACTTCAAAAAATGCTTTTCAGTCTTGAGATAGAAACATCAAAACTCAAAGAATTTTCCACAAATGCCCAGGAAGATATAAAGAAATTTGAGAGCGAAATGGAAACTTACAGACAAAGGGAAAGAACGCTATCGGATCTCAAAGATTCAATATCGTCTAAACTTTCAACCATAAGATCTGCTTACGTTGAATTTGGCACAAAAAAAGATGGCATGAAAAATGAAATTGAAAGAAGCAATGTAAGACTTGAGGAATTGAGAAGACTTGTTTCAAGCCTTAAATCTGAAGAAGATAAGATTTCTTCTAGCCTCAAAGAAATTGGAGATCGATACAACGCTATGGTTGAAGAAGTGAGTAAAGAACAAAAGCGGCGTGCTTCGATCGAAAGCAGGATATCTGAACTTACAAAGGAAAGGAATTTCAAAGAAGTCGAAAGGTCAAAAATTTTTGAAAGTTCAAAAGATTTAGGACAACGCCTTGATATACTCAACGCTCAAATACGTGAAAAAACAGACGATGCGTCAAAAATCTCTGAGAATCTGGATAAATTCACAAATGAAGAGTCAAAATTCCTTGCAAGCGTCGAAAACAAAAATAAAAAACTTCAAGAAATAGATCTGGAAAGAAAGCATCTGGAAGATGAGATAAAAAGCCTAAAAGATAGAAAAGACAGTTTTTCGTCAAAACTTGTTGAACTGAAATCGAAACACGACGTTTTGCTTAAGAACATAGAGAGTTATGCCGGCTATTCGAATGCCACTAAAACCATCATGACATCGGGAATAAAAGGCATCGTTGATGTTGTTGCAAACATGATAGATGTGCCATCTGATGTTGAAATCGCCGTTTCTGTTCTGCTTGGTGGAAGAATGCAGAATATAGTGGTGAAAAATTCCGATGTTGCCAAATCTTGCGTTGATTTTTTAAAACAAAACGATGCAGGTCGTACAACTTTTATTCCTCTCGATATGGTTGATCTCAAAGAACCCGCAATTCAATCGTCGGTAATTGCGTTTAAAGGCGTGGTAGGCTATGCTTTCAAAATAGTCAAGGCCATAAAAGGATACGAGTCTCTTGTCAATTTCCTGTTCGGAATGGATCTCATAGTTAAAACTCTCGATGATGCCATAGCGGTAAAAAGGCATTTCAATTTCAAATCAAGGATAGTAAGCCTCGATGGTCAGCTCATTTCTCCCATAGGCACAATAACGGGAGGAAGTATGGACAGATCTGAAAGGACTGATTTGATCTCTCAAAGAAGGATATTGAAAGACGTTGAAAATGAAATCATAACTGTATCCAACGAGATCAAAAAGATTGAAAATAGTTTATCAGAGTCTCATAATCGAATGGAAGAAATTCTTTACGAGAGAAAGGAAATAGAGAGTGCCCTTCTCAAAGAAAACATATCCCTTAACAATTCGCGCGGAAACAAAAACGCATTACTTTCCAAACTTGCAGAACTCCAAAAAGATGTCAACAATCTTGAGAAAATGAGAAATGATTATGCTTCAAGGCTCGAAAAAAATGAGAAGACTATTTCTGAATCAGAAGAAAGGATAAGGAATATAGATTCTGAACTTTCAGAACTCGAACTTGTCAAGAGAAATGACTCAACTGAAGACATAAGAAGACGTCAGGAAATGGAAAAATTGCAGGAAAACATGATAGACCTTAAAATGCAATTGAACTCCATAAGAGAGCGTTTCAACGGATACACTGGAGAAAAAACAAGACTGTCTGCCAGAGTCGAAGCACTGTCTTCACAAATCTCTTCGATAGATAACGAACTCAAACGCATGATGTCTGAAATAACTGCATCTCAAGACAGGTTGAAAAATTCCGAGAAAGAACTTGAATCAATTAGAAAGGACGCTGAAAAACTTTTTGAGAGGTCAAAAGACACGAGAGGCGATAGAGAAGAATTGCTCAAAAAAATGGAAGAAATGGACAAAACTTCAATCCAAAAAAGAGATGAGATTTCATCTATCAGGGAAGCATTACACGCTTTAGATGTTGAAAGAATTTCGGTTGAATCTTCCATACAAAACACGCTATCAGAACTTCAAAAGGTACAAGGCAACGTTGAGGATGCAAAAGAAATCGACGATCAGACATTTGAAAATCTTGGAAGGGAAATAGAAGATTACGAAAGAAAGATGAAATTCTTAGGGCCTGTGGATCTCTCTTCAATTGAGGAGTATAACGAAACAGAAAAGCGCTTCAACGATCTTAAGGTTCAAAAAGATGATCTTGAGAATTCTTACAATTCACTTCAGGAGGTCATAAAAAAGACAGATGAAGAGGCGAGAATAAGGCTTACATCGACCATTGGTAAGGTAAACGAGAACTTTGGCCGCATGATCTCCGTACTTTTCTCAGAAGGCACGGGCATGTTATCCTTCACAGAAGGGTTGGATATACTCGATGCTCCAGTCGAAATAAGCGTTAAAATACCTGGTAAAAAGATGCAGAAACTTTACACCATGTCGGGAGGAGAAAAATCTCTCGTTGGAATTGCCTTCATTTTCTCACTTCTGATGATAAACCCGAGTCCTTTTTACATACTCGATGAGGTTGACGCAGCCCTTGATGATTTCAGTACTCAAAGATTCATAGACTTACTCGAAGAATACGCGAAGAAAGCAACTTTTATAGTTATAACTCATAACAAATTCATAATGGAAAAAGCCAACATGCTTTACGGTATAACGATGATCGATGGCACATCGACGATAATACCTGTCGAACTTTCGGAATTCTCTCCAGCAAAGGTGGATGAATGAAATGTACGAGCGCAAATTCATAAGAAACATATCGATAATAGCCCATATAGATCATGGGAAATCCACTTTGGCAGACAGAATATTGGAAATGACACATGCCGTCGATTTGAGAAAGATGAGAGATCAATATCTTGATAACATGGACATAGAAAGGGAAAGAGGCATAACGATAAAAGCCCAACCCGTTAAAATAATGTATGATTCTGATGACGGTAATCGTTACGAGATAAACCTTATAGATACTCCAGGCCATGTGGATTTCACGTATGAGGTTTCGAGAAGTTTAGCAGCGTGCGAAGGTGTCATATTGCTCGTTGATGCGACTCAAGGCGTCGAAGCACAAACGATAGCCAATGCGTACCTTGCAATAGACAACAACCTTGAGATCGTAACTGCCATAAATAAAATAGACATGCCAAATGCAAACATAGAAGAAACACAAAGAGAACTTTACGACACACTCGGCATAAAACCTGAAGAAACCTTTCTTGTAAGCGCCAAGACTGGACAGGGCGTTCGTGATTTGATTGAAGCGGTTGTAAAAAGAGTACCTTCGCCCTCCGGAGACGAAAATGCAAAGTTGCGCGCACTTATCTTCGGTGCCAATTATGATGCTTACAAAGGGGCAGTGGCACACGTTAAAATGTTTGACGGTAAACTTTCAAAAAATGACGTCATAAAGATGATGTCTTCAGGTCTGTCTCATGAAATTTCCGAAATAGGGATATTCGTTCCTGAAATGATACCAACAGACTCACTTTCTGCCGGTGAAGTTGGATACGTGGCTGCCAACATGAAAGAGGTTTCTCAAGCAAGATTGGGAGATACCATAACTCTGAATTCTGATCCCGCTCAAAAGTCACTTTCAGGATATAAAGAGATGAAATCAGTTGTTTACGCAGGCATATATCCTTCCGATCCTCAAGATTATGAGAATTTGAGGAAAGCCATAGAAAGGTACAAGTTGAATGATGCCGCATTCACATTCGAACCTGATAATTCTACGGCTTTGGGCTTTGGATTTAGATGTGGATTTTTGGGGTTGCTTCACATGGAGATAGTCGTCGAACGCCTTGAAGATGAGTACGATCTTGATGTAATAGCAACGGCTCCGAATGTCATATACGATGTGGTGATGTTGGATGGTTCAACGAAGAAAATAACAGATCCATCAAAAATACCCTCCGAAGGCACTTACATCGAGATAAGAGAGCCTTACGTGGATCTGACGATAATCACTCCAGTCAATTCGATGGGAGACCTTGTAAACTTCATTCAAAATGAAAAAAGAGGAGAATTTGTTTCTACCGAAAATGCAGGGAAAAATAGGGTTGCATTGCATTTCAAAATGCCGATGGGAGAGATGATCTTCGATTTCTTCGATAAAATAAAGGCCATAAGTCACGGATACGCGTCTATGGATTATGAAATAGAAGAATACAAAAAATCAGATCTTGTGGTAATAGGAATACTTGTTAACAAAGAAAGAGTTGAGGCATTAGACATGGTTGTTCATGCTTCCAAAGCCTTTAACGTGGCTAAGTCGCTTGTCGAGAGCATAGCAGAAAGCATTCCGCGTCATCAGTTTGAGATCCCTATTCAGGCAACTGCTCATGGTAGAATAATTGCAAGGGCGACGGTTAATCCTTTTAGAAAAGATGTGCTTGCAAAATGTTACGGAGGAGACGTCACAAGAAAGATGAAATTGCTAAAAAAGCAAAAAGAAGGAAAGAAAAAGATGAAAATGCTTGGAAATGTTGAGATACCCAAGGAGACCTTTTTGTCTATACTCAGCATAGGAAAGGAGAATAAAAGTTGAAGTTTTCGATAGAACTCAAAATTTTGATAAGTATCATTCTTGTAGGCCTTGTCATGTGGCTTATCTTTTCTTTGGGAGATACGCCCGATAAAGTCATAAATAACGTCTTTCTCTCAAATGGAAAAGCGAATATAGAAAATGTTGATCCCATTTACACAAATGCCATGATCAACGCTAAGACTTATGGCCTTGTGAATAAGCCAATACCTGTTTCGGAAATACCTCAACTTTTCTTCTCAACATACATAGGCCAAAAGGTTCAAAGTTTAAAAATTATCAAACAGGAAAGTATAGATGCAACTGAAATAGCCAGGATCTTTTCAAATTACACCTTTATAAATTCATCGACTCTCAACGCGATGAAAAATTTGGGGATCGAATCAACGAATGCGACTGCCCTTAATTCAAATTTTCAAAATTACAACATCGCTTCTATCCAATCCATGCTTCAGGCAAGGGAAAAGATTCCGCAATTTGCGGCCTTTAATTACACAATTGAAGCACAACTCTCTTCGGGAGCAAAAGACACTTTTCATGTGATCGTCATGAGGGCAATTTCTTCTGCGACTGGAGAGCCTTACAAACATCTGAGATGGGTGGTGAGTTACATATATTAAAGATAGAAGAGATGATTGAAATTCAAAAATCTCTTGGGAAGAAAATAAAATTGGACTCACTTGATCGTCCTCCTGAAAAAATAGCGGGTTTCGATTTGTCTTATCCGTCCAAAAATATGGCCATAGCCGTTTGCGTTGTGATGACCTATCCACAACTTGAAATTCTTGAAATGAAATGGACAAAGGCGGAAATAGACACTCCTTACATTCCAACTTTCCTCGCGTTTAGGGAAGGACCGGCAATAGAAAAAGTTTATTCGATGATCGATGAAGAACCGGATTTACTTTTCTTTGACGGTCAAGGCATAGCCCATCCGAGAGGCTTGGGAATAGCATCTTACATGTCGCTGAGATTTCAAAAGCCATCGATTGGTGTCGCCAAATCTCATCTATTCGGTCAATACAAAGCACCATTGTTAGACAAAGGTGCCTTTGAATATCTCTACGACAATTCACGCGTTATAGGCGCTGTGTTGAGAACGAAATCAAACGTGAAGCCACTTTTTATCTCACCTGGTAGTTTTGTGAGCGTTCAGGATGCCATAGATTACACACTCAAGACCTGCAAAGGGTATAAATTACCAGAACCAACGAGATTGGCCGATTTCTATTCGAAACGTCTAAGAAAAGAGGTGAACGTATGAGCAAAGAGGACTGGGAAAGAGAGAAAAAGGTGTTAAAGGGATCTGCAAGTCAAATCTTTACGGTTTCAGCAATATGGGGCGAAATATTGATATGGCTATTCATTTTTTTACTTGTTTATTCCGAATTCATACTCAGCGAATCTTTTTCAAAAAATATGTTTAAAATTATCGTGGTTGCAGGAATAATCGCATTTTTAATATGGCTTGGCGTGTTTTTAATCGTAAGATCGAGAAGATATCTTAGAAAGCAGGAGATGGAAGATGACGGAAATGACAGACTTAATAAGTAAAAGAAGGCTTGGGGTTATTGCCATTGTGATAAAAGACAGAAATGAATCTTATTTGGCGGTAAATGACATTCTGCACCTTTACGGAAAGATAGTAGTTGGAAGAATGGGGATTCCTTACAAAGACAGAAATTTATCGATCATGGCCATAATTGTGGATGGAACAACAGATGAAATTGGAGCCATGACGGGAAAACTTGGCAGGTTAAAGAGTGTAACCGTCAAAAGCATGTTGACCGATACGGATGGCCAAGGAGGCGAGCAGAATTGAAAAAAATTGTTTTATTGCTTTTAATTTTAACTATTTCGATCATGGCACTGGCTGATGGTGTGAATTTCATAAATCCACTTGGCCCGACGACAATACCAATCGCTCCGATCATGAAGGGAGTCATCACAGGGAACGCGACGATAAACGTAAAATTATGGCAGAGTAGCGATGAGGCAATAGCGATGATAGCGGCAAAACAGGCTGATTTTGCCGTCTTGCCAGTTACCCTTGGTGCCATTCTCTACTCGAAAGGTATAAAGATATCTTTGCTTGGTGTCTATGAGTGGAAAGTTTTTTATCTGGTCGTTTCAACCATTCGTTACGATGGCGATTTCTGGAGGGTATGGTAAAATAGCACTCGATTTTCAAAAAGCATGGGGAGCGGAGATGAATCTTCCGGACAGGATACCGATAGCCGGACTCTTTGTGATGGACAATTTTGCAAAAGACCATCCTCAAACAGTCTTAGACGTCGAACAAACCTTCGTGAGATCAATAGATTGGATGAATCAAAACATCGATAGTGCGCTTGAACTTTCAAAATCATACCTTGCCATACCGATACCTATTCTGAAAGAATCAATGCAAAGAACTGCATTTTATTACGTACCAATTTCGAAATGTAAGGATGAAGTCGAGACTTTTCTTTCAAAATTGAATGAACTTTACCCGCAAGGCATGCCGTCAGTCCCTGGAGAGGGCTTTTACGGATATTGAAAATACTTTTTGGCATTCTCATTTTTCTGATCGCCTGGCAGGTTTTTTCCGTCATTCTCAACGTACCTTTGATCTTACCATCTCCTTATTTGACCTTTGAGTCTCTTTCTCATCTCGCGGTTCAGTCTGATACTTATCAGGCGATCCTTAGCACAGTTTGGAAAAGTCTTTTGGTGCTTTTGGCCGTCATAGCAGTTGGCATTCCGATAGGCTTTTTGATGGGCATAAACGAAAACATATACGAGATTTTCAGACCAGCAGTTACCGTCGTTCAGGCAGTACCCGTTATATCTTGGCTTGCCCTTGTTATATTTGTTTGGGGAATAGGATGGAAAGGGCCCGTGGTGATAAGTTTTTTATCTCTTTTGCCGATTTCGATCTTTACAACGGCGACAGGAGTAAGAAGTACTGACAAAAATCTCATAGAAATGGCAAAACTTTACAGAGTGCCTAAAGTTAAAGTTGTAAGGGCCATATACCTCGGTTCTCTGGTACCATTCATATTCTCGACCGTTGAAGTGATCATAGGAGACGTGTGGAAAGTCGTTGTTGTTGCAGAATACCTGTGCGGATCGACTGGAATAGGGGTCTTAATCTCGTGGGCAAGGCAGTATGTTGATGTCCCGAGAATTTATGCACTCACGATCATAACCGTTGCGCTTGGAATAGCGTCTGAAAGGGTTACAAAAAGGGCTTTTCGGAAAATACTCAGCAAATGGCAGATACCATCTTAAGAGTTGAAAACCTAAAAAAAGACTTTGATGCTTTGCCCGTTATAGACGGTTGGAATCTTGAATTGACAAAAGGTGAAGGCATAGCGATCGTTGGACCTTCAGGTTGCGGCAAAACAACATTTTTGAAGATAATTGCCGATCTTGACGGAAATTTTTCTGGCAAGATCGAGAAAAATTTTAAAATGATTGGCTTTGTCTTTCAGGAACCAAGGCTGATTCCATGGATAAGTGTGATGGAAAACTTGACCTTTGTTTTGCCCGATAAAGAGAAGATATTGCACTTTCTTAACGTGATGCGTCTTGGGGGATTTGAAAATTACCTTCCATCTCAACTCAGCGGTGGAATGAAGCAGAGGGTAAATTTGGTCAGAGCACTTATTGTAGATCCAGAAATTCTCATTCTCGATGAGCCATTTGCGTCATTGGATATGCCTGTTAAATTTGAGATAATAGAAGATATAAATGCGCTCAGAAAACAAAAAAGATTTGCGATCATCATGATCACGCACGATACAAAAGAAGCCATATCGATGGTTGATCGTGTTTTGATACTTTCAAAGCGTCCATCAAAGATCGTCGAAGAGGTGAAAATAGAACTTGAAGATGAAGAAAGGGATATATCAAACACGACATTTATAAAAACCGAAAGCACTCTTATGAAAAGGATATTTTACAACATACGCTGACGGCACAGGGCAAATAGGGATTAGGGATTAGGGATTAGAGATTAGGGATTAGAGATTAGAGGTTAGAGATTAGAGGTTAGAGATTAGACATTAGACATTAGGGATTAGGGATTAGAGATTAGTGGGCGGTAAAGGCGGAGAGCATGATGCCCGTGAGGAATCCTTCGCAACGAAGTGAGGACAGATTCCGACGGGGCACATGCTGGAGCCATCACAAAACAGCGCATGGCATATTGCGAATGGCAAAGGCAGAGATTAGAGGTTAGAGATTAGAGATTAGACATTAGAGGTTAGAGATTAGAGGTTAGAGATTAGAGATTAGACATTAGAGATTAGAGATTAGACATTAGAGATTAGAGGTTAGAGATTAGACATTAGAGATTAGACATTAGAGATTAGGGATTAGGGATTAGAGATTAGAGGTTAGAGATTAGGGATTAGAGATTAGAGGTTAGAGATTAGAGATTAGAGGTTAGAGATTAGAGGTTAGAGATTAGAGATTAGAGATTAGAGGTTAGAGATTAGAGATTAGAGATTAGAGATTAGACATTAGAGATTAGACATTAGAGATTAGGAACTAGGGAGCAGAGATTAGACATTAGTGAGTGGTTATGGTAGAGGGCATGATATCCCAAGAAGCCTTCGCAAAGCCAAACTTAGCGTGAATTCTGAGAGGTGAATTTATGACGTCAAAATTCTTAGCACTTTCAGCACATGAAAGAGAGATGCT
>JABEBX010019859.1_pt1 | contig 23798 bp, 19 predicted proteins | sample 7245971 | NCBI WGS metagenome assembly JABEBX01 (sample SAMN14506365, study PRJNA622280) | hot springs metagenome | biome: hot spring [ENVO:00000051]|acidic hot spring [ENVO:00002120]; feature: spring [ENVO:00000027]|sediment [ENVO:00002007]; material: sediment environment [ENVO:01001048]... | reverse complement strand
CATCACTGGCAGGCCGGTTTCCAGTGACCGCTCCTGTTCCTGCGGTTCCAATTCCCAGTAGGCATCAAGACAGAAGTCTCCGAATACAGCAATACGAACCTGCGCCATATTCGTCAGGCACTCCTCCAGCCAGCCATGTGCCGGTGCGTCCTCCCCGGCTGGCACTATATACGGTCCGGCCATCGGGGCCGACATGGCCGCAGCATATCCGCTAAGTACGTCATGGCGATCCATACCGTTCTGCATCGGAAACTTTACACTTTTCATCAGATGTTCTCTTTCTTTGGGTACTAATCGGACATATTTAACCAACAATGTGCGTTTAGCTCCGGATTATTCCAACTGCGGCTGCATGGCCGCAGCCAGCGCGGAACAGTCTTGCAAACGCTGCCCCAACCCGCTGGGGGCGATTGAGCATATCGCGCCGCCATCCAGCGATCGGGAGACAAAGCGCTTACGCACCTGCTGCATCCATGATTCGCCCAGATACCCGGCCAAACTTCCAATCAGGATCAACTCCAGCCGCAGCAGATCGGAAAGCATTGCACATGCGTCGCCTACGGCTTCAGCGCTTGCTTGCAATACCGCTTGGGCGTCGGAATCACCCGTTTCCGCAAGGCGGGCAACCTCGGCTGGAGCGGGGGGATAAGCGGCCCATCTATGGGGCCTTAGCCACGAGGCCAGCAGGGAAAGCGCTCTGGCGGAGCAGAATGATTCGGCGCAGCCGATGCCATCTTCGGTAATTGGCCCATCTTCACGCAAACGGATATGAAAGACCTCGGAATTCAATCCCCTGGCGCCACGGTATACCTTGCCAGAAAGTATCAGACCAACGCCGAATCCGGTCCCGCATGTCAGATAGGCCAGATAGTTTGCTTCACGCCCGGCTCCCCAGCGGTGTTCCGCCAAGGCGCAGGCCGCCGCATCATGTTCCACCATTACCGGCAGATTCAGGTTTTGTGTGAGGCGTTGGCGCAACGGTATATTATTCCAGCCGGGAAGATTCGGCGGCCCCAGAATAATACCGTGCTGTACATCCAGCGGCCCTCCAATGGCCACACCGACGGAGACGATGGCGGGGAATTGCGCAATAAATTTTCGCGCTGCGGCAAGAAACTGGGCAATCATGGCATCCGGTCCGCGCCCCGCCTCCGACAACCATTGTGAACGCGCGATGACTTCGCCATCCGCATTGCCGACAATGGCGGCGGATTTGGTGCCACCGACATCCCAGCCCAGATAAAATTGTTGACCCACAATCATTTCCCTTATTTAAGCAATTGCTGATTGGCGGCCTCAATGGCCTTGAGCATAAACGTACGGTCGTTGGTCGCGGTGATTTGGTTATATAACGGCTGTCATTCCTCCACCGGCGGTTTGTATTGGGCGGCAATTTTGGACTGGACCATTGGCGGGACGGTTTCATAATGTGAAAACTCCATGGCAAAGCTGCCTTGTCCGCTGGTGGCGCTACGCAACTGATTGTCATATTGCCCCAACTCCGCCAGCGGTGCAGTGGCCTGTATCGCCGCCATGCCGCCGGGCAAAAGGTCGGTGGCGTTGACCCGGCCTCTCCGGCCATTGAGATCCCCGGTGGCGCTGCCAAGGTGTGATTCCGGCACCACCACTTCCAGTGATACCAGGGGTTCCAGAAGCATGGGGCGGGCTTTGTGTAACGCGGAGAGAAAAGCATATTTACCCGCGATGCGAAAGGCGATGTCCTTGGAATCCACGGGGTGGGTTTTGCCATCGTAAATAATGACGCGCACATCCTGCACGGGATAACCGCCAATGGGGCCATGTTCCAGCGCATCACGTATGCCTTTTTCCGCGGACGCAATGAAGGGGCCGGAAATGGCTCCGCCAAAAACTTCACTTACAAATTCAAATCCTTTGCCGCGCTCCAGCGGTTCCACCCGCAGATACACTTCGCCAAACTGCCCCGCGCCGCCGCTCTGCTTTTTGTGCCGGTAATGTCCCTCCGCCCGGGTGGTAATGGTTTCCCGATAGGCAATGCGCGGTGGGGCGGCGGTAACATCCAGATTGAAATGATTCTTCATTTTTTCCAGCATGACCCGCAAATGCAAATCTCCCAGACCATGAATAATCAATTCGTGTGTTTGCGGATCATGGGATGTGCGGAAGGTGGGGTCTTCTTCCGTGAGTTTGGTCAGCGCAGTGGAAATTTTTACTTCATCCCCGCGGGATTTGGGAGCCACCGCCATGGAAAACATGGGCACGGGATAGTGCGGCAAAACCGCCCGCAGATTATTCAACGCGGCCGGGGCGTGGACGATCTGATTCACACCCAGATCATCCAGTTTGGCCACCGCCACAATATCCCCGGCATAAGCGACCGGTGATTCGGGATGATCGCGGCCCTCGAGTTTCAGCACATGCCCCGCGCGATGTGTTTTTTTATCATCGCCGTAAACAAACGCGGTGTTGGCATCCAACTTGCCCTGCAAAATCCGCATCATGCAGAGTTTGCCCACATAAGGATCGGTTGTTACCTTGAAAACATGCGCCAGCAGCGGCGCATCGGGGTCTGGTTGAATTTCCAGGACATCGGTTTTTTCCGGATTCTCAGCGTCAGGCCGATGGAGCCTTTTAAGCCGTCCGATTACCGGTGAGGGGGCCTCTTCCACCAGGATATGCAGGAGATCATCAATTCCAATTTCCTGTTTGGCCGACACAAAAAGTATGGGCACAACATGGCCGGCGTTCATGGCCTGAATGAAGCAGGATCGCAACTCCACCGGGTCAACAGCCTGCCCGGCAAGATATTTTTCCAGCTTGGCGTCATCCATTTCAATAACCGCTTCCACCATTTCCCGATGGACCGTTTTGACATCGCCAAAGTTTGCGGCGCCCGCTTCATGATCAAAGCAATCCACCACGCCTTTGCCGTCGCCGCTGGGCAGGTTAATACAATGCAATTCCGGGCCGAAAGTGTTTTTCAGTTGCGCCACCACAGCCGACAAGTCAGTGGCGGCATCTATTTTGTTCACCACGATCATACGCGCCAGGCCCATTTCCCCGGCGGCGTGAAACAGTCGGCGCGTATTAAATTCCACGCCCTGCGTAGCGTTGACAACAATCACCGCCGTTTCCACCGCGGGCATTGCCGCCAGGGCGTGGCCGATGAAATCCGGATAGCCCGGCGTATCAATAAGATTAATTTCCCGGTTCTCATAATTGGCGAACATGACGGTGGAATTCGTGGAATGTTTATGCCGCCGGGCCTCAGGTTCAAAGTCTGAAATGGTGTTGGCTTCTTCCACCGAACCCATGCGCGTGATGGCGCCGCAACGATGGGCGATGGCTTCCGCCAGTGTGGTCTTACCCGCGCCGCAGTGGCCGAGGAGAACAATGTTCCGTATGTCCGCCGGCCGGTATTCGTGTAAATCCGCAGTGGTACCCATGTTCCGCTCCTCATGTAAGAGTTCAATTATGGATTATCCCGGGGCGGCAGCAAGTCCAGGGGAATGTCCGCGTGTAAAGCCAGTGCTTCATAAAGCCGTTCAAGTTTCTCGCCGGTTACTTCCCAGGTGAAGTGTGATTGCACCAGCTTTTGCCCATTGAGGCCCATGGAACCGCGGATTTCAGCGTTACCCATGAGTTCCGAAACAGACCGCACAAATGCCGCCATATCGCCATGTTCTATAATCACGCCGGCGTGATGTTCCTCTACTTCATCAAAATGGCATTCGCGCGTCAGCACCACCGGCAGGCCCGCGGCCATGGCTTCGATAATGGCCGGTGAAGAATCCGCTTGATACGCGGGAAGAATAAAAACATCGCAGTCCACCAGCGTGCGCCATTTGGCCAATCCCGCCAATTCCCCGGTCCAGACAACATGACCGGTAAGATCATGCTTTCTTATTAATGCGTTCAGCTCGTCGATACAGGCCTTTTCGCCCGTGCCGGCAATGACCAGCAGCATATCCGGCTGCGCCTTAAGTAACGCCGGCCAATGCGGCAGCAGGCGCTCCAGGCCTTTTTTCGGTTCAATGCGCCCGAAAAATAATGCCAGCGGGCGGTCAGGCTTGACCAGTGTGGATTGAATTTCTGTGCGCCAGGAGCCGCGGGCGGGTAGATTTTCACATACGGTTGCCGGAATTCCATTTCCGATAATGGTGTTGTTCAGACCCGCCAGAGCAGGGGAATGCTTCATCTCTGATATATTCAGGCATTGAATTGCCGCGGCATGATGCACCATGGTCGAATCCCGCAGCAGCCAGTTGATGGATTGACTCAAATGTCCGCCTTTGGCGGGCAGATCCGCCTCCAACAGGCCATGCGGTGTAAGGAGGTAGGGAATTTTTGCCTGGCGGGCGGCGGTGGCCGCATCATGTTCCGGGCGTTGCCATAAGCCATGAATATGAACCACATCAACGTGGCGGATATTTTCTTGCAGATAAGTGCGCAGATCGGTGCTGGCCATGAGTTTGGATTTGCGGTTCGGCGCAAAACTGCGCACCAGCACGCCAGTGGGTTGCGGCAGGGCGCCGCCATTATTGAGGCATGCAATGGTCACATCGTGCTCGCGTGCGGCAACCGCCGCCGCCATGCCACACGCGGAAGCCGCAATGGCTCCGCTGTTAATCCGGATATCAGTAAGCACATGAAGAATTTTCATGTAACATCGTTCCCGCGGAGATGGCATCGCGATGGGGAGGAACATAACAACATTGTTCCACCCGGAAGATGATTTGCGCCATCGGCAACGCCAGCAGAAAGATTTTACAGTCTCCGGCCAATAGTGGCCAGTGATATTCGTCATGATCAATATTTATTCGCATCCAGGCTGTACACACCTGACGTTGCCTTGAAAATCGAATATCCATTCCGCACACCTTGAAAATTCAATTCCGGCACAGCCGTGGCACGCCGTCCGGACTCCCGTATCGCCTTGACATCCGAGTGCGGAAAACAAATCGTTGCGGTCGTACCGGCCGGAACGGTAATATCCAGAGCAAATCGCTTATCATCGCGCCGCCAGGTGCTTTCAATCCGGCCATAGGGTGAAAGATGGTGGGCCTTGACGAAGGTTAATCCAGGGGGACAAACCGGCTGCACGAGGAACTGGCGAAATCCCGGTACGCGTGGATCTGGCTTAATACCCGCCAAGTGTTGGAAAAGCCACGCACAAACACTGCCAAACATGGGGTGGATGTGCGATCCCGTTCCGTCCCAGTTTTCCCACAGTGTCGTAGCACCGAGTTCAATCTGGTGACCGAAACTCGGAAACGTAGTCTGACTCATCAGCGCTAAAGCCAAGTCGGCACGGCCCTCACGCGTCAACACTTCAAGCAGAAGGGGCGTCGCCAGTATACCTGTGTCAAAATGCCGGTGCGTGACGGATTCGATGTGATCAACAAGGTGGGCAACTGCCTTTTGACGCAATGGCGGAGGAACCAGGCCAAAAGCCAGCGGAAAGACGTCCGCACCCTGCCGTCCAATTGAATAATATCCCCCGGCGCGGTTAAGAAACACGGTATTGACCGCCTGATTTGCTCTTACAAAGCGTCTCTTGAACGCGGCAATGTCCGCCGGCCTGTCAACGATTGCGGCTATGCTGGCCATTAAATCGCAAAGATGGGCCAAGTAGCAGGTATTAACCAGTTCCGGCGGAAGTGCAATGGCCTCGGGCGTCGCCCAATCACCCAGACACCAGCCACCCGGCATCTCATGTGTAATGATTCCGGTATGGTCGGCACAGGTTTCCAGAAAGGCCACCCATTTTTTCATTGTTTCGTAGTGTTGATCGAGAATACGGCGATCTCCGTAATAAAGATAGACATACCATGGAATTAAGATACACGCGGATCCCCAGGCGGGGCCACCGCCGCCGCCCTCAAAGGGCGCTGTGTGCGGAACAAACCCGCTTTGGGCCTCCTGGGCGTCCGCGAGATCTTGCGCCCATTTGATGTACAACTGATGCATATCGAAACTGTAAATCGCGGATTGGGCGGACAAATGCCCATCGGCGCCGTAACCGAGCCGTTCCCGGTGGGGGCAGTCCATTGGAACCGCGCCGTGCAGCGCAGCCATTACCGTGCGCTGGTAATTGCCGTATATTTGGTTCAGCAGGTGGCTGGAACTCTCAAAATGGCCCGCTGGCGCGGCATCACCATGTACGGATCGGCCCGTGATATCGGCGGCATCGGGTTCCGAAGCGCAGCCTGTTATTTCAACATATCTAAATCCGTGCCACGTAAAGCGCGGCTCGTAAATCTCTTCACCTTGCCCCTTGGCAATATACGTATCGGATTGGCCATACTGCAATCCGGAGTCTTCAATATAGCGAAGCTGTACCTTCGTACCCGGCGGCTGTCGGAGTTTAATCTGTACCCATCCGGCAAAATTCTGTCCGAAATCAAATCCATAAACTCCCGGACGTGGCTGATAGACCGACTTTGCCAGCCCAGCAACCGGCTTTGTCAGCTTCACCGCAGCCAGATTATCCATGACCTTATCGGGCGGAGCCATTTGCGCCTGCAACGAACCGGTCGGCGCCGCCATGATGTGCGACGCGGGCCATGAGAAATCGTTAAAAGCCGTATGGCACCAGTCGTGTTTTTCCAGCCTGGCGTCATACGTTTCCCCGGTGAAAATGGCATCTTGAAGGATCGGACCGGTGGAAACTTTCCACTGTGCGTCCGTGCCGGCATCGACAACGCGCCCGTCCATTAATTCAAGGCGTATCCGCAGGATAAACTGAGGCTGGCCATACCACATCCAACCTTCCACCCGGCGGGCCCGCTGGTTGTACCAACCGTTACCAAGGATAACGCCCACTGCGTTAAGTCCAGGACGGAGCATCGCCGTAATATCGTGCGTATTGTATAGAACACGTTGAATGCCGTCGTCTCGCACAGGATAAAGCAAATGCTGGAGTCTGCGCCGACTATAGTCCGTCTGGGCAGGAGCCAATACTTGCGTGCCAACTTTGGCTCCATTGATGTATAGCTCGTAATAGCCCAGTCCGCAAATGTAAGCTCGCGCAATTTTGGCAGGGTGGTCCATCTGAAAGACTGTTCGAAAACAGGGCGCTGGCGGCGTATCAAAGGAATCGCGGTTCTCAACCACCGGGGAACCGATCCAATGTGCCCCTCGCCAGTCCGACGGCTCCAAGAACCCCATTTCCCATACCGCCGGCTCACTCCATTCGCCGGGTGTTCCGTTCTGATCCCAAACCCGCACCTTCCAGTGCGCAATCATGCTGGATCGCAAAGGCTTCCCGTTGTAAATTACATGCGTAGACTCTTCCGACATGACCTTGCCGGAGTCCCACAAATCGCCATTTTTATTATGAAGTGCCGTTGCAGAGGTTGCCACCAGTACCTGGTAGGCGGACTGCCGGGTGCCGCGCATTGGGGATACGAGTTGCCAGCCCAGCCGCGGCTTGCGTATGTCTATACCCAGGGGGTTAAGGAGGAATTCGCACCGCAGATGATCGGCACGCAGGGAAGAGTGATCTGTGGATATTGTGACCCCCGACACCGCGGGCGAGCGATCAGATTCGCCGGCAAGATACAGTGCCGTAACGCTTGCCGTTAATCCCAGAAAGCTGCGGCGATCCATTCCAAGGGAACACCCGCTTCCACCAACTGGTTCAGGCGGAGCAGCGGGACTGTGTGGCTCCGGCCTTCCACCCGAAGCCTTTCCATTTGATGAACAGTCCATGTTTTCAGGCCTTTTTCTTGCATTATAACCGTTTATATTTTACCCATTTTCAACCGCATCAATTAGTCTCTCTCGCCTCCCCTTTGATATTGCTATTTGCTCAACTCTCTTAGATACGTATAGGAGTAAATTCCGGTGCTGTGGTGATCAGACCAGATAATTCGCAGGGCATAATTGCCCACCAGCTCAGCACTCAAGGCCGTAATTGGGCCGTCGTATGTGGTGCGGACCACGGGCAGCAGCGTGCGGCCCAGCAGGTCGCGTTCACCCTGACATCCGGCGCAGGGACACATCCGCCGCAGAAAGCGGAGATCAAAATGAGATTTGCGGCCATCTGACCAGTCAATATCAAGAGATTCCGATTTTTTCATCGCGATGCGAACCGGTTCCACCGGCCCAGAAATGTCCATAACAACTCCGTGGCGGGTTTAAGCCGCCAGTTCGCGCACGGCCTGGGCCACATCCAGCGTGCGTTCATAAATCGCCTTGCCTACGATAACGCCTTCAATAGGCAGATGCTTAAGAGCCTGGATGTCATTGAGGCTCCCCACGCCGCCGCTGTGGATAACGGGAATGGAGCCGGTATGTTGCACGAGGGTTTCCGTTGCGGCAATGTTGGGGCCAATGAGTGTGCCATCCCGCGCGATGTCGGTGTATATAATCGCCGCCAGCGGCCACTGGGCTACGTTACGCACGACTTCCAGAGCCGTGGGATTTTCCGTTCCACTGATGGTCCACCCGTGCGTGCCCACCCGGCCATCGCGGGCGTCAAGCCCCAGCACCAGGCGATTACGGAATCGTGTGTCATGCACCATGGCGCGGAACCAGTCACCATCGGAAATGGCCCGGGTGCCCAGGATCAGCCGCCTGGCGCCAATGGCCAATAGATATTCAATGACTTCTTCCGTGCGGATACCTCCGCCGACCTCCACTTGCAAGCCGGTTTCCCGGATCAGGCGTTCAATAAGTTCCAGATTCACCAGCCGGCCATCGCGGGCACCATCAAGGTCCACAACGTGCAGCCAGCGGCAACCGGCATCTTTGAATTGCCGGGCGATTTCCAGCGGGTCCACATCATAGGTGGTCTGCTGATTGTAATCACCGCGAAATAGCCGCACCACGCGGCCACCGCGTAAATCAATTGCCGGAATTAATTCAATACTCATCGAATCTCAATTCTTTTTTCAGTTGCGGTCCTGCCCACAAAATTAATACATCTGGATCATAAAGGATAGCCCGCACTTAGCAAAAGGATGTTTCTCAGCGTACGTTATGGGACGTGGCAATTTTTCCGGGTACCCGCGCGAATGCCGCCGTCCGTAGAGTAGAGACCACAACAGCACAATTGCTGTTTGTGGTCCCCCTCCTCGAAGCCGACGGCCAAAAGAACCTGGGAAGAAAGTGCGAAGTTATTCTTTCACGATCCCTTATAGACCCACTGGGCCGGGGTATGCTCGTCGCTGGCACCGCGCATGAGGCCAATACTTCTGCGCCATAAAATGTGAATTTATTGTTTACAAACTCGTAGCGGCGTTATAACTTTGAGACATGAATACTTGGGATGAACGTTACAGCCAGCCGGGACATGCGTATGGCGTTGAGCCAAATGAGTTTTTACGGTCGCACTTTTCAATGCTGCCGACGGGGAGGATACTGAGTTTGTGTGAAGGTGAGGGTCGCAATGCAGTATTTCTCGCGCAGCAGGGTTATGACGTTCTCGCGGTGGACGCATCGCGTGTGGGAATTCAAAATGCGGCAAAGCTCGCACAACAAAAGGGGGTCAGTTTGCAAACACTGGTGGCAGATGTGGCAACATTTGAAATAATGCCAAACTCGTGGGATGGCGTGGTGCTGATTTTCGCGCATCTGCCAAGCTTGGTGCGGGCAAAAATCCATCGTCGGGTTGTCCAAGGATTGCGGCCCGGTGGAATCATGCTTCTGGAGTGTTACGGCCCTGAACAACTGAAATTCAACACCGGCGGCCCCAAGGACCTGGACTTACTTCCATCGCTGGAGCAACTCAAGCACGAATTCTACGGCTTGGAATTTCTCCTGGCCAACGAAACGCATCGGGAGGTAAACGAGGGGAACCATCACAAGGGCCATGGTGCAGTGGTTGAGATTATTGCAAAAGCCAGGGGGTCATTTGCGAGTGTTATCTGTTGAAACCGGCTCCCCGCCGCATTCTCCGCACAGGCCGACATGACGGATTGGCATATCTCCATATTTCACACCGCCTCGGCGCCCCCTTGGTCTGCTTGGTGGGAATTATTGTGTAAAAGCGGTAATATAACGGCATGATATTTATGTCGCATTACAATTGCTATCTTTTGATTACACCCCCTTAGCTGGTGTTTTGGCTGCCGCCATAAACGTGCGGTTCTTCTCTTGTAATTACCCATTGAATGATAACCCCCTGCTTTGAAAGTGTTTATGTTTTCTGATGAAATTGCCCGGCGAAGAACTTTCGCCATTATCTCTCACCCCGACGCCGGTAAAACCACGCTGACGGAAAAACTACTGCTCTATGGTGGGGCGGTGCAGTTGGCGGGGTCCGTTACCGCCCGCAAATCCCAACGCGCCACCACCTCAGATTGGATGGAGTTGGAGCGCCAACGCGGCATTTCTGTCAGTTCAACGGTTTTGCAATTTGATTACAACGGCTATCGGCTCAACCTGCTCGATACGCCGGGGCATAAGGATTTTTCCGAAGATACATATCGTGTGCTCACGGCGGTGGATGCGGTCATCATGATAATTGACGCCGGCAAAGGTATAGAGCCGCAGACGCGCAAACTCTTTGAAATATGCCGCCGTCGCGGCGTGCCCATCTTTACGTTGATGAACAAACTGGACCGGCCCGCGCGGGAACCGTTGGATTTATTGGATGAACTGGAGCGCGTGCTGGGCTTGCACGTTTTTGCCATGAACTGGCCGCTGGGCAATGGAAAAGCGTTCCGCGGTGTATTTGACCGGGTGGGCCGGGCGGTGCATTTATTTGAGCGCACGCCGCATGGATCGTATCGGGCGCCGGTATCGGTAACGCAATTTGATGACGCATCGGTCCGCAGGGCGCTGGGAGAAAATCTTTATGCGCAATGCCATGAGGAGTTGGGCTTGCTGGATGTGGCCGGCGCGGCACTGGATGTGCCGCAAGTTCAGGCTGGCAAGCTCACGCCCGTATTTTTCGGCAGCGCCGCCAATAATTTTGGTGTGCAGATGCTGTTGGATGCGTTTCTGCAATATGCGGTGGGGCCGCAGGAACGGCAATCCGGCGATGTCATGGTCCCGCTGGATCATCCGGCGTTTTCCGGTTTTGTTTTCAAGATTCAGGCCAATATGGATCCACGGCATCGTGACCGCATTGCGTTTGTGCGCGTTTGCTCCGGCAAATTCACGCGGGATATGAGCGTGATTCATGCGCAGAGTGGCCGGAAAGTGCGGTTATCCAGCTCGCATAAACTTTTTGGCCGGGATCGGGAAACTGTTGATGAAGCCTATCCCGGCGATGTCATCGGTCTGGTGGGGCATGATGAATTTGGTATTGGGGACACGCTCACGGAAGACCCGGCGATTATCTACCATGAGATTCCGCAGTTTTTGCCGGAATGTTTTGCGTATATTCATTCCACCAACACCGCGCAGTTCAAGCGCTTCCGCGAAGGGTTGGATCAGTTACTGCAGGAAGGCGTGACACAGGCCCTGCAGGTGCAGTATTCCCATACGCGATTGCCCTTGCTGGCCGCGGTGGGGCCGCTGCAATTTGAAGTGGTGCAATACCGGCTGCAAAGTGAATATGGCGCGGAAACGCGCTTTGAAAAAGCGCCCTGGGAAGTCATGCGCTGGCTGGCCCCTGATGCACCGGCTGACAAAGTGGAACAGGCGGTGCAATACAAAAAGATCGGGCAGGCCATGGATGACCGGCAGCAGCGCGTGCTGTTATTCCCCGATGAATGGGCGCTGAAATATTTCCAGCGTGAACACGCCGATCTCACACTGCATGAACAGCCCCCGGGGAAGTAAAGAGTTTTATCCCTCCGCGAAAGGAGTTGCCTGGATGACCCCTCATTTTTCCATCATTACTCTGATTATGCGCTGGCTGCACATTGGTGGGGCCATTATTCTTATTGGCGCACCATTCTTCATCCGCATGTTTCTCCTGCCGGCGCTGGCCAAAGAGGATCCGGCACGCCGGGACGCCATTATTGAAAGCATCAACAAGCCTTGGCGGAAGTTTCTGGGAATTGTCATTCTGCTGCAGATTACCTCCGGCGTGTACTGGCTGTTGGCGGTTATCAACTTGCCTGCCGAGTCGCCGATATATCAGATATTGCTGACCGTGAAACTGCTGGCGGCGCTGGGGTTGTTTTTTCTGTTGTCCGTACTGGCCGGGCGGGCGACCATGTTTGCGCCATTCCGCAATGAAGCCAGGAAATGGTATTCAGCATGCCTGATATGCGGAATTATTATTGTGGCATGTGCCGGTGCCATGCGGCTGACACCCTTAAAATATGCCGACAAAGCGCCGAATGCCGCCGGCATACCGTCCGTTACAACAACACCAGCGAGCTAAAACTCCTGCTGCATAAATGCGAACGGCACTTGCCATACTGGCTGGTAATCCAGACAATGCTGCACAGGGAGTTGTTGTTCCGGCCATGTTGGCCGTAGCTGGGCTGGTACTTGGGCGGTTGGTGTTGGTTGAATCTGCTATCGGCTCATAATCTGGTCAAACGGTATGGCCCACGAACCGTGGTCAATGAAGTGTCATTTGACGTGGGGCATAAGGAAGTCATCGGCCTGCTGGGCCGCAATGGCGCGGGGAAGACAACCACCTTCCGCATGGTCATCGGCATGATCCGCCCGGATGGGGGAACCGTGCTTTTTGATGGTGTGGACATCACCCATTTACCCATGTACAAACGCGCCCGGCGCGGCATGGGATACCTCTCACAGGAACCATCGGTTTTTCTCCGCCTGACCGTGGAGCAGAACCTGCTGGCCATTTTAGAACAGACCCGGCGCACCGGCGCCCAGCGCCGTGAAGAAGCCAACCGCCTGCTGGAGCAGTTTGGCCTGACCAGAACCCGCAGGCAAAAGGCCTTTACGCTTTCCGGCGGTGAACGCCGCAAGCTGGAGATCGCCCGCGCGTTGATTACCAATCCATCGCTGATACTGCTGGATGAGCCATTCAGCGGTGTTGATCCTATCGCGGTGGAAGACCTGCAGCGCGAAATCCGGCAATTGCGTGAACAGATGGGCAAAGCGATTTTAATTACCGATCATAATGTGCAGCGCACATTGGAAGTTTGCGACCGGGCGCTGATTATTTCCGAGGGGCTGGTGCTGGCGCAGGGCACGCCAAGGGAATTAATTAATAATCCCCTGGTGCGGCAGACGTATCTTGGCCACAGTTTCAAGGGCGATGAGTTCGGATGATCTATGGGCGAAGGTTGCGTTATTTTTGATTTTGACGGCGTTATCGCCAACACGGAAGAACTGCATCTGGCCGCTTACAATCAGGTTCTTCAGGCCGCGCAAAAAGCGGTGGGGCGGCTAATCCAAATTACACCGGAAAGGTATTTTTTCCGCTATATTGTGTTCGGAAACTTGGAAGGCTTCCGGCAAATGCTACAGGATCATGGCATTAATCCGCCGCGCGCAATTCTGGAGCAGCTTTGCGAGCTTAAAGACAAAATCATGGATGGCAGAATTGGTGAATCCCCTTCACCCATGCCGGGATCTCCAGAATTAATTAAGTATCTCGCGGCAAAAAATATTCCCTGCGGAATTTGCAGCGGCGCCCGCCAGCGGGAAATTACCATGCTGTTAAGCGCGTTTAACCTTGAGCGCTATTTTTCAACGATTGTCTCCATTGAAGATGTCACGCGCAGCAAACCTGATCCGCAGGGCTATTCTCTGGCCTTTGACCGTCTCAACGCCCGGCGCAACGGCAACTTGCACCGGGAGCACAGCCTGGTCATTGAAGACACCGAGGGCGGAGCGGCGGCGGCCCATGGAGCAGAACTGCGCGTACTGGGCGTGGCCACCACCAGCGGCCTGGAAGCGGTAAAAAAATGGGCTGATTTTGCATACGAAAATCTGCAACAAGTGCCGCTGGTTAAGCTGGATCAATGGCTGGGCATGGCAAGCCCGCCAATGAGGTAGTGCATGATTACGATTTCAGTGCAATGAACCTGTAAACATCACTTAACCATAGAGGTATGCAACATGGGCGTGCCGACATTTGGAATGATGTTCAGTTCGCTATTGCTGGTTTTTGCCCCACTACCGCGTCATGTAACTGGGGCGGCCTTTGCCCAGCCACAGACGGATGCTCTGGACATGGTACAGGGTGCCGGTGCCGGCTTTGTTGAGAATCTTGGGTTCCGGATGGCCGTAGATTTCAACCGTGTTGCCGGGCTGGAAACCCACCAGGCGGGAGGTGGGTGTGAGGGCGAATTTTCCGCCGAAAGTATCACCGGCGTAAATCGATGCATAACGAATTGTCCAGGAAACCGGATTGGTATCATGGGCACTTAATACGCCGAAGACAATGGAGTAATCCTTGGAATGCCAGCCTACATTGGGTTCGGGATAATGATGCAGAATCACGCCGCACCCAGTGAGCAAAGTCAAAATCATCACCGGCAGGCCGCGGCATAGTGTTTGGCGTACATAACTAACCACCGTATTTTTAATGCGGTGCTGATGGATATTGCAGTTTTCCCGGGCGCCGAATGAGAATGCTGTGATTCGCCGGTGTTCGCAAATCCACCACCGCATGATCATGCGGTGCTGATGGGGAACGCCGCTGGAGTTTCTATCGCTCTTGTTTTTCATTGTCTTTCACCGCTGGTGCGGGCGTGGTCCCCGACGGTATACACACTCAAAGAGTTGGTGGCGCCGGCCGTTCCGATGGGGGCGCCGGCGGCAATCACAACCCGATCACCCTGATGCGCCCAACCCTTGCGTTGCAGCAGATCATCCACCATTGCGGGCAAATCGTCAAAGTGCTCCGGAATCGCGGCATGAACAGCGCTAACGCCGTAATACATCGCCATGCGGCGCACGGCGCCAGCATCCGTGGACAATGCCACAATGGGAATTGGAAAACGATTTTTCGATAAATAGCGCGCCGAGCCACCCGCCTGCGACCAGACCACCACCAGACGGGCATTAATATCCCGGGCAATGGCCATGGCACCGTGGGCGATGGCGGCGGTGCGATGGTGGCTCATCTGCAATAAGCGCGGTGGCGCTGTGAGGAGGCCTTTCTGGACAATGTAGCGCTCGGTCACCCATATCACCCCGGGCCACAAGCACGGCATCGGAACAATCTAAGATGGCGGAAAGATCGCCAACGGCCTGCGGCATTTCAATTTTTGCCACCAGATCAATATCGGATTTGCGGTTCTCCAGATACTGCCGGACGCTTTGCACATCATCGGCGCTGCGGACAAAAGACAACGCAAGATAATCAAGCTGATGCTCAATGGCCCAGTCAATATCCCGCCAGTCTTTATCGGTGATGCTGGGGATGGAAAGCCGCGTTTGCGGCAGGTTGATCCCTTTATTGGATTGGATTCTCCCACCTGCAACAATGCGGCAGCGAATCATATCCGGCGCTTTGTCAACCACCACTGTGCGGATGCCGCCATCATCAATCAGCAGCGATTGCCCCACCTGCACATCATCCACGAGGCATGCGTAATTCGATGACAATATATTATGCTCCCCCAGAATTGGCTCGCGCTGAATAGAAATAATATCCCCCGGCGCAACGGCCAAGCCACCATCTATAACTTTGCCCAGGCGGATTTTGGGGCCGCATAAATCTCCCATAATCGCCAGGGGCGGATGCTTTAAGCCTCCTCGGGCGACGGCCAGAAATTGCTCCCGCTGGCCCAGATCACCATGGGAAAAATTCAACCGCACCACGGAAACTCCGGTCTGTACCAGTTGGTCAAACACTTCCGCGCTGGCGCAAGCCGGCCCCATGGTAATAACGGTTTTAGTTCTGACACGATCAATCATGCTGATATTCCATTCTGATTATGGCCTTGTTGCGGCCCGTTTGCACCCCTCGCTTTTGAACTCCACACACTTCGCCCTCAGCCTGTGCATATCTTAGAGCCTGCCGGGCAAGTTTTCGAGGTCTCCGCCGTAAAATTTCAAATTTCAAATCCAAAATTGAAATCGCAAATTCCATAGGGGCATCGCCTTCCCCTGGCGATACGCCATCAGCTTTTTACCCCTGCGCCAGTTGCCACCGGTGGCCGTACCACCGCCACGGATAACTCCACAAGTTGCCGCGGATCCACCGCGGAAGGAGCCTCGGTCATCATATCGGTTCCGCTTTGCGTTTTAGGAAACGCGATGACTTCACGGATGCTTTGCCGATTGAGCATCAGCATGACCAAGCGGTCCAATCCCAAGGCGATGCCGCCATGGGGCGGAGCGCCAAAACGCAGAGCATCAAGCAGAAACGCAAATTTTTTCTGCGCCTGCTCCGGTGAAATGCCCAAAAGCGAGAATATTTTGGACTGCACATCCCGCTGATGGATACGAATCGATCCGCCCCCGATTTCAATGCCATTGAGCACAATGTCATACGCCTTGGCCCGCACTTCCAGCGGCTGTGTATCCAACAAAGGAACATCGTCATCCAGCGGTGCGGTAAACGGATGGTGGCGGGCAATATAACGGCCTGCCGCGGCGTCATGTTCAAAGCTCGGGAAATCCACCACCCAGAGAAAATCAAAGCGATTTTCCGGAATCAGTTTCAGTTGCCGCGCCAGGGATTGCCGCAATTCTCCCAGCACTTTCCACGCCACTTCCCGCCCGTCGGCCACGGCCAGAAGAATATCCCCATCATTGGCGGAGCAACGCCGTCGAATGGCCTGCTGCGCAGCGGCGGGTATGAATTTGGCAATCGGGCCGCCCATATTGCCCGCCCCCGCATCACCACCGATCTTCATCCACGCCAGGCCTTTGGCCCCCAGCTTTTTAGCTTCTTCTGTAATCTGATCAAGCTGCTTGCGGGACAGCGCCGCTCCACCGGGCGCCGCGATCATTTTGACGCATCCGCCGGCGCCGACGGCATCCTTAAACACGCTAAAATCCGTCTGCCCAACCAGATCACTGATGTCTTTGAGTTCCAGGCCATAGCGTGTGTCCGGGCGGTCAATGCCGAACCGGTCCATGGCCTCGCGCCAGGCCATCCGCGGAAATGTTGCCGGCAGGTCCACATTGAGCACCTGTTTCCACAGCCGCACCAGCAACCCGGTGATCAGCTCAATGACATCCTCCCGATCCACAAAACTCATTTCCAGATCAAGCTGCGTGAACTCCGGCTGCCGATCCATGCGCAAATCTTCATCGCGGAAACACCGGGCGATCTGCATGTACCGATCCATGCCGGCCACCATCAGCACCTGCTTAAATAACTGCGGGCTTTGCGGCAGTGCATAAAATTCGCCGGGATGCAACCGCGACGGCACCAGAAATTCGCGTGCCCCTTCGGGCGTGCTTTTGTACAGCATGGGGGTTTCAATTTCCAGAAAACCATGCTCATCGCAATAGTCGCGCATGATTTTTGTTATACGGTGCCGGGTTATCATGGCTTGGGCCATATCGGTCCGGCGCAAATCAATATAGCGGTATTTCAGGCGGGTATCTTCACTGACCGGATCATGCTGCGTGGGGGAAAATGGGGCGGTATCCGCCTTGTTGGCCAGTTCAATATCCGCAACCGAAATCTCAATTTCCCCAGTGGCAATACGCGGGTTGATCGCTTCGGGGGCACGCGGCAGGACCTGGCCCTTTGCCAGAATCACATCCTCGTGCCGCAGTTGCCGGCCCAGGGTGTGAACCTCAGTCTGTTCGGGCCGAAATACAATCTGGACGATTCCAGTACGATCCCGCACATCCACAAACACCACGCCGCCATGGTCGCGGTAGGACTGCACCCATCCCGCCACCACAACAGTGCGTGCGACATCGGCTTGAGAGAGTTTACCGCAGTAATCAGTACGCTTGAATTTCACACGTTTCCTTTCGGACTTTACCGTTCAACCAAGCCCCCCATGATACCGGATTCCATCAATTTTGGCCGCACCACGGTTGTGCCGCGGCGAATGTAGGGCCTGTGACACCCTCTGTCCGCAAATTAACCGATTATATTGATACGCAGTAATGGCCAATGTGGCAGGGCATCTTTCCCGTGGTTTCATGGGCGTCCTCGCCCATGCCGCTTCGGTTGAGCAGAATCTGTCATAGGCCCGCGAATGTAAGTCTATTGAGTGCTTCGCGGTCAAGACGCAGCTTAAATTGCACTGATTTTTACGCCGCCGCCGGCATATTGGAGTAATGGGCCTGATCGGGGGCGGCGGCAGCGGGTTTATAGCGGTTGGCCAGCAGGGCTTCCAGAATGGCCAGAATCATCACTAAGGACAATACACCCGGCATCAGGGAACTACCCTGGCTGGTCTTGGCCAGTTGTTTTATTAATTCGCCGACGGTTGCCGCGATAAAAATCACCTGCTTTTTTGGTGCCTCTTTGGCCAATACTTGAGCACTGGCGGGATGCAGATTGGCTTCGCTTGACGGTACATTGACCACAAACTCCCCGGAATATTTGCCATTAAAACTCCGCCATGTATAAACACCCGCGCGTTGAGCACTGGTATATCGCCACACCAGCCGCCCCGTGAGGGTATGCGTTGCAGTAACATTCACGGGCGTGTGTGATCCCGGCGCTGTTACATTAATTGACAGCCGGGGATCATGAGATGGCACACGAATATGAATGGCCCGTCCCGGCGTATAAGATGTTGTGCCCGCGCTGGCGGCGGCGTTGCCCAGCGCGATGCGCACCATCATGGGCAAAAAGGCGTTGGTGGCGGCCATGTTGGTCCAGCCGCCGCCGGGCGAGGATAAAAATGTATAGACGCGGCCACGTCCCAGTGAATGTTGTACCAGCAAAAGCGAATCATCTTGCAGGCGCGAGAGCACTTTGCCGATCACCGGCGCGTTGCCCGGAAGTTCCCATCGCCCAATGACCACAATGTGATGGAATGGTTCCTGGGTATGAAACAATCCCGCAAAAATATGGCTTTTCACATCCACCCAATTTACCGCCGCGCCGGTCCGGCTGGTCACTGGCCCGGAAATATCACCGGGCAACAATTGCGGTGTTCCTGCCGCCACCGCGTTGTAAACTTGGTGATTCACCGCCGGCCCCAGCAGCCAGCATAACCGCCCGCCCCCCATGACAAACCCATGAAGTTTTTGCGCCACCGCCGGGGTAATCCGCGGCACATCGCAGACAAACACGGCTGCGTATCGGGAAAGACTTGCGCGGGATAAGCCGCGTGCGGATACATACGTGGGTTCAATGCTCCATAGCGGCGCCTTGCCACCGGTTGCGGCCGAGGCGGAAAACGGCGCCAGCGCCGCATCCACATAAAAAGCGCTGGATGAACTGGTCATCCGGGACTCATTGCCCACCACCAAAGTGCGGATTTTGTTTTTGACATTCAAAATTAAACTCCGCCGGTCACCCCATGGCATGGCATGGCTGGGGTCTATTTCCCTAAGTGTAAAGCGGTGCAGGCCGGGTTCGGTAAGCTGATATGCCAGACTCACGTCCTCCCGGCTGGAATCCGTGCCGGCCGGGCCGAGCGTGGCGCGGGCTTCGGTATTGGCGACTTTCCGGCCATCAACATCGAGGCTAAATCGCGGTGCCACCGCGGTGGCACCATTGTTAATTACTGTTCCCCGAAATCGCACGGTGGCGCCCACCACCGCCGCACCATGCCGGATTCCCCAATGCGCAATGGCCACATCATCGGGTGTGCCTGCCGCCTGTGGCATGAGGATCAGTTGAATTCCCGGCGCGGGCTTCAGCGCTGCAAACATGCCTGTATCGGAAGCCGCCGGTCCAGCGAAGTCGGAAATAATAATCAACATGCGATTGGCGCGCACAGAACGCTTCAGCAATTGAACCGCTTTGGTAATCAATTGCCGCATGGGCACATCTTCGCCAACACTTTGAATACCATTGAGCCGGGCGATCTGCGCCACGCGGTCGCTGCCAAGATGATCAGGCACGGGATTATTTCCGGGATTGGTCAGCAGCACCGCCATGCGGGCCGGCATCAGGCTCTGGCCCAACAAATTGCGCGCCTGATCAATCGCCGTTTGCAGGCGGGTTTGTGCGCCATCCTGAACCAGCATGGATTGGGAATTATCCAGGATGATCACACAGGCCGTGGATTCGCCGTTGAACTGGGCGCCAACATTTGGAAACAAGCTGTCGGTTCCCAAGCCGAATATAGCCGTGGCGGTGGCGGCAAGGCCCAAAAGCATCAACAGCGCCGGCCAGAGAATGCCCGCCCGGTCCCGGCGCGCCGGAACCGGGGTGGATGAAGAGGTTGGGACCGGCGCATCGCCTGCTGCCGTCGATGCGGTCTTCCGCTGGTCCAGAGCATTGCCCAGCACCACAGTCATCAAGGCCAGCACTGTGATGCCCGCCAGCAGCAGCAATAACATGCCATAAGCGGCGAAAGGCGATCCACCATGCACCAGCGGCCCCGCGACCGCCATGGCGATCATGGCAAAAACCGCCATGCGCAACAACAACAGCAGAAATTGCTGCACCTGGCGTTTGCGTGAGGTTTTCTGGGCTGTGACGCGCAAAAATCGCAGTGTGGGAAAACGCACAATGGGCGATCGCACGCGATTGAGCAGATGCAACAGCACCGGAATGCCCGCCGCCAGCAGGCCCAGCAGCATCACCGGATCGGAAAAATTCATGGCAGCCAGGGGCATTTCAATCATGCGCAACCTTTCCAGCGCGGCAACAGTCCATCAGCGCCGCGACGTGCGGCGCAACAACTCACGAATCTGCACATCCCATGGCACATCCGTAAAAGCGGTGACATAATCAATGCGGGATTGCCCGCACCGTTTTTTTATCAGATCAAGAAACGCCTGCACTTCCCGGAGATAATCATCGCGAATGAGCTTGGGGTCAATTTGCAGGCGTGTGCCATCTTCCATATCTTCAAATGTGATCGGACGGTTATATGCCAGTTCCATTTCTCCGCGATCCAGCACCTGCATGAGCACAATCTGATGCCGGGCATGGCGCAGATGCTGCAGGGCACTGGTGATTTTATCAGGATCATCAAACAGATCGCTGATAACTATCACCAGCCCGCGGCGTGGAATTTTATTGGCCAGCAGATGCAGCGTGCCGGAAATGTCCGTTTCCCGGCTCGGAGAGAGTTTTTCCAAGCTTACAAAAATCTGATCCAGATGCGAGGGGCCGTTGCCCTGCGGTATTTCCATGCGAATGGTGTTGTCAAAGACGATCAACCCGACCATATCCTGTTGATTGGAAAGCATATACGCCAGCGACGCCGCCAGAACCGCGCCGTATTCAAATTTGGTCACAGACGGCAGTTTTTTTCCCTGCGGGTCAAGCAGCGCGGCGGTGCCGAAGTTCATGGAGGCGGACGCATCCAGGCAGATTGTGGCGCGGAGATTGGTTTCCTGCTCATATTGTTTGATGTAATACCGGTCAGTCTTGGCCAGAACCGTCCAATCCAGATGCTTGATCTCATCGCCGGGCACATATTCCCGGTGCTCGGCAAATTCAATGGAGAATCCTTTGTGCGGGCTTTTGTGCAAACCCGCGTAGACGCCCTCCACCACTCCCCGGACCATCAACTCCAGCCGGCGCAACTGCGCCGCTTGTGCTGGTTTGAAAAATCGGTATTGATACGTCGGCATAATTCAAATCCGCTACATTGCCGGAATCTCGGCCGGCGAAGTCAGCCAGGTGATTGCCATGGCTCCATATTTTAACTCTCTGACCACCTGCGGCCGCAAGGCCATATCATCCAGCGACACGGGCTTGGGGTGCCGGAGAATAATCAAGGAATCCGGGGCCATTAACTCTGAAACCATCCGTACCAGTTCATCCACGCGGCTGCGGCCCTCCGGCGTTTCTAAATGGGCGTATGGCGGATCAATAAAAGCCAGGCCGCACCTCCGGGCTCCCAGCTTGGCCGGCAGCAATTGCCCGGCATGGTAAGCATCCGCGGCGAGCACCTCGCACATTGGTTCAACGCGCAGGGCGCGTATATTGTTGCGAAGGCCATCCAGGGCGTTGCGGTCCCGCTCCACAAAAACCGCCCGTGCCGCCCCGCGTGATAAACATTCCAGTCCCAAGCTGCCGGTGCCGGAAAAGCAATCCAGCACCACCATATCAGGAATCGCCACGGCACATGATAATGCGTCAAATAATGATTGTTTCGCCCGGTCGGTAATGGGCCGCGTGATCATGGAATCTGGTCCAATCAACCGGCGTGTTCGGAATGTTCCAGCGATTATTCGCATCTCTGTTAAAGAGTATACCCGCATGCGCTCATTCCCGCCCGCTGTGGAAAACCTGTCGGCATATCCTTAGCACGCAGCCGTGCATTGCCGGCCAAAGCACGTTAAAGTGATTCAGTAAGCGGCGCGGCTTGCCGTGAATGAATTCGAGATGCGACCCCGGCGCCGCCGGGATGGAAATAAAATATGGATGAAGCCACAACAACCGCCCGCCCCCGTCCGCGTGATATGCCCGCGCCGCCGGCCCAACCAGATGTCACGGATCGCACGCCGCCACATGATTCCGCATCGGAAATGGCGCTGCTGGGATCCATGCTCCTGGATCCGGAAGTTATTGGCGCGGTCTGTGCCATTATTGAAAGCGGCTCCGCTTTTTTCAGCCGGCAGAATCAAATCCTTTTTGAAGGCATTCTTGATCTTTTTCAGGCCAGTGCCGCCGTCGATGGCATCACGCTCACCCACAAGCTTAAACAAAAAGGCCTTTATGACGCCGCCGGCGGCTACGATTATCTTGAGCAACTGGTCAATTGCGTGCCCAGTGCCGCCAATGCCATTGCCTACGCCCAGATTGTCCGGGACAAGGCGCTGCTCCGGCGCCTGATTACGGCCAGTTCGCAGATTCTGGAATCCTGCTATGACAATTCTGAAGAAGCGGCTGTGATTCTGGACCGGGGTGAACGGACAATTTTTGAAGTTGCACAACTGAAAGTCGCCGGGCATCCCGTTTCGCTGACCACGGTTTTGCATGAAACCTTTGAAATGCTTGATCGCAATACCGGTAGCACCATCACCGGTGTGGCCACAGGTTATGTGGAACTTGATAACCTCACCAGCGGGCTGCAGCGCGGGGAAATGATTGTCCTGGCCGCCCGGCCCAGTGTGGGTAAAACCGCCTTGGCCATGAACATCGTGGAACATGTTGGTGTGGATTTGAAAAAGCCCGTGGCGGTGTTTTCACTGGAAATGTCCAATCAGCAACTGGCCCAGCGCATGCTCTGCTCCCGCAGCGGCGTGGATTCCCAGAATCTGCGCCGCAATATGCTTTCGCGTGAAGACCGTAACCGCTTGAGCATGGCCGTGGGGGAGCTGTCGGAAGGAAAAATATTCATTGACGATACGCCGGCCCTGTCCATACTGGACCTCCGCACCAAAGCACGCAGATTGTTAAGCCAGCACGCCATTGAACTGGTGGTGATTGATTATCTGCAATTAATGGAAGCGCCGCGCGAGGAAAACCGGCAGCAGCAGATCAGCTCCATCAGCCGGGGCGTGAAGGCTCTGGCGCGGGAATTAAATTGTCCGGTTATGTGCCTGTCCCAGTTAAACCGCGCGTCGGAAAGTGAAAACCGTCTGCCCCGTACCAGTGATCTGCGCGAGTCCGGCAGCATTGAACAGGATGCCGATGTGGTCATGCTGCTGCACCGTGAAGCGGTCATGCACCGCGGCGACCAGGAATGGGCGCAGGCCAATCCGGATAAGATCAATGAGGCACAGTTGATCATCGCCAAACAGCGTAACGGCCCATGCGATACCGTGCGCCTGACCTTCGTCGCCGCCCACACCCGCTTTGAAACCTACCATCCCGGCTCGGAGTTTCAGTGAGGGATCGTGAAAGAATAAATTCGCATTTTATGGCGCAGGAGTTTTGGCCGCTGGCGAGGCGTGAGCGACGAGCATACCACGCCAGAGGGTCTGTAAGG
>JABEBX010019828.1_pt1 | contig 23814 bp, 18 predicted proteins | sample 7245971 | NCBI WGS metagenome assembly JABEBX01 (sample SAMN14506365, study PRJNA622280) | hot springs metagenome | biome: hot spring [ENVO:00000051]|acidic hot spring [ENVO:00002120]; feature: spring [ENVO:00000027]|sediment [ENVO:00002007]; material: sediment environment [ENVO:01001048]... | reverse complement strand
GGATTGCCGCTACTATCAACGCCGCAATGCCGCATCTTATGCCAGCCGCCAACGTAAAACAAAACTCGCAGGATTTTTATAGCGCTGTCGTATTAGAAGTTAGGAGTTAGGAGTTAGTTGGAGTTGGAACAGGAAGTTAGAGTTAGAACCAGGAAGTTAAAATGTCGAGCATGGATACGGAAATCAAGTCCAAACAAAACAACACATACCAAAGCGCAGCGCTTCCGCTTTATTCTATCTTCTAGATTCTAGTTTCTAGTTTCTAACTCCTGAATACCAAGGAGTCCCCATGGCCAGAGAGTATCGCCTGACTTGCCAACTGTGGCTGCCGTTACCGCTGGAAACAGTCTTTCCTTTTTTTGCCGATGCGCGAAATCTTGCGCGCATTACGCCCTCCTGGTTGAATTTTACGATCCGCACGCCGGGGGAAATTGCCATGCGTGACAACACACTTATTGAATACACGATCAACTGGCTGCGTATACCGGTGCGCTGGAAAACGCGCATCGCCATGTACAATCCTCCCCGCCAATTCCGAGATGAGCAAATTCAGGGACCCTACATCAAATGGGTCCATACCCACCGCTTCTGGCCGGAGGATCAGGGAACGGTGATTTTTGATGAAGTGCTGTATCGCCTGCCCATGGGCACATTGGGCGTCATCGCCCATCATTTGCTGGTCCGCCGGCAACTGGCTGAAATTTTTAATTTCCGCCAGCGTGTGATTCCCGAATTATTACTCGGCGCACAAGCAGGCAAATCCCGGCAAATTGAACCCGTCACCATCCACCGGCAGGCGTAAGGGATCGAGAAGCAATAAATTCACATTTTGTCTATCAAGGCAACGGGGACGACGGGACTCGAACCCGCAACCACCGGATCGACAATCCGGTGCTCTAACCAATTGAGCTACATCCCCTGGAACGTCCAGAGCACAGTATGTTACGGACTATCTGCCCAGCCTGTCAACATACGCCGACAATACGCCGCGCGTTTTTTTTCAATCACGGCGTGATCTTTTCCTAACAGCGTAAAACGCTTACTATATGGCCATGGCAACAGTATTTATGCAGAATCAAACATGGGATGTCGGTAAGGTTGGCGGACAATGCGCCGCGTGCGCGGCGGAACTTCCGCCGGGCGCAACCTGCTGGGCAACGCTGGTAGAAGTGCGGTCTTTACCGGAGACATCCGCGGAATCCAAAATGCCCGCCAGTCCGTGGCAACGCCTGAATTTTTGCCCGGAGTGCTGGAACACAGGCAAACGCCCTGCCCCGCCGACGGAGATGTTTTCTTTCTGGAAAACCGTGGTTCCTGAATCTCAGAAGAAGGCCAAAACATTTGTCGACGATTCCGTGCTGCTGGATCTATTTAATCGGCTGGCGGAACGGGCAGAGATTTTGGACCTGCAGTTCCGCTTTGTGCTGGCATTGCTGCTGATGCGCAAGCGGCTTTTGAAATACGATGGCGCGTCGGTGTTATCCGATGAGTTGCAAAGCAAATTCGGCCATCTTACCCCCCTGCCGGAGGCTTGGAACATGACCCTGCGCGGGGGCGCCGCGGTTATCGTTCTCAACCCGCACCTCACGGCGGAGCAAATCGGCGAGGTTTCCCAGCAGCTTTCCGGAATTCTGGCTGAAGAATTTTAATTGGCGCAGGCCAGGTCAATTTAAGCTCACATGGCACGCCGCCGTCCGGCCATCACCCTTAATGACTTCAAAAACAATCTCCGATTTGCCGGGGGTTGTTTCGGCTTTGGTAACCAGCATTTTAAAAGCGGTGATGTTGGCAATACGATGATCATCCACGCGTGTGATGATATACCCCGGCTGCACCGGTGTGGTTCCCAGCGACGCCGGTTTGCCATTATGCACCAATACCACATATACACCCTTCTGCGTGAGCGGCAATTTGCGGGAATAGGTGTCAATAAACGCCAGATCATGCACCACCAGGCCGATTTTCCGATCATAATACCGCGGCAACCGCGATGGCGGCGTGGGTGCCTGTCCCACGGTAATGGTAATGGTTTTCGGTTTGCCATTACGCAAAATGCCGAGCTTCACTTTTTCGCCCGGCTTGAGTTTTTGCATCACGCTTTCAAACCGGGCCACCATCAACGCGGCCACTGGCGTATGGGCAAATGGTTTGCCATTGACAGTTAAAATAATATCCCGGCTTTTCAAGCCGCCCCTGGCCGCCGGCATACCCGGAATCACCTGCCCCACCATGAGTCCTGACGGCTGCTTAATGCTGTAAAGTTTTCGCACCGCGGAGCGCAGGCCGGTGCTGTCCAACGTGCCAAACCATGGAACCTTCACCACAAACCGCTTGGTGGGAATATTCTTCAAATCACCGGCAAATGATTTGTACCCGATAAACATGCCCACCTGCTGATTATCCCGCAGTGTAACGGGCACGGATCGGCCCAATAAAGTCAAAATCATCCCATCGCCGGGATTTGGAACCGTCATGCCCACAAATTTACCCGTGCGATAATCAAACACCGGGCTTGTGGCATCGGTTAAGCCAAAGGAATCGGTGGCGATCAACGTATGCACCAGCGGGATCATCGCCTTCACGCGGTTGACCCCCACAAACGCGCCATACGCCTGATCCTTGCCCAGCCGGCCTACGGAAAATACCCGTTCCGCCAGATAAGGTTTCGCAATTGCTGAGATATTCAATGGTTGCACATCGGTCAACGGTGTGCGTGCCTGGATGTAACAAAATAAGCCATCCACTGTGCGCCCCAGATAGTGCGCCGGAATTTTGGGCATATCGCCGCTGGCCACGCGGATACGCAGATGGTGTATGTAATTCAACGGAATATCCTGCGGAATCAGATCCGACGACACCAGCACCACTCCCTGCTGGTTGAGCACAATGCCCTGCCCGCTGACTTTGTTGGTCTTATGAAACTCATTTTCCGCGGTGTATTGCACAATGACGATGCTCCGGGCGATTTTGGGAATCAGTGATGAAATACGCAGCGCCGCAGCGCCGGCGGCAACCGTGGCCAGAAATCCCGCCGCAACCCCGGCAACCACCCCCATACGCATCAACATGGCACGATAATTCATTTTCATATCCTGATCTTTTCAACATCAAGGGATCGTGAAACAATAACTCATTAACTTCCACGGCCAGGTGTAAACACCAGCGTCCGCTCCGTGCGGCCGCGTTTTACAACCACCGCATACGGCTTTTTGGTTTTGGCCATCTTATCGGCCACAGCTTTAAGCTGCACACTGTCCGTGATACGGGTGGCGCCCACCATACGGATGATATCCCCACCTTCCATACCGGCATTATCCGCAATCGAGCCGCTCTGCACACTGGTCACCAGCACGCCACGAATCATTTTCATCTGCTGCTGCCGCAGATAAGCACTGGTGAGGTTGCGCACCACAATACCCCATGGCTTAATTTGATGCCGCGGAGAAATCACGCTTTCCAGCCGCTGCGTGACAAGTTGCAGAGTTTTCCTCTTCATCACCGAGCCGTCGTTCATGCGGTCCAGCGTCAGCGTCAATGTGGATCCCACCGGTTGATCGGCGATATACCGCCGCACCGCGGAAATCTGCTCCGGAAAGCGGCAATTGGTGGGATGGCCATCTACCGATATCAACACATCCAGAGCATGCACACCCGCCGCCGAAGCCGGTGAATGATGATCCACTGACCGGATCAATACCCCCTTGCCCTCCGGCAGATGATAAAACCGGCTCAAGCCCAGCATGGGTTCCAGTTCCAGCCCGGAATAACTGCGGGATACCTTATGGTATTTCAACAGCGATGGAATGACCTCCCGCGCGACATCTATGGGAATTGCAAAGCCCAGATTGTTGGCACTGGGATCCCCGCGTGTGTTAATGCCGATGACATGCCCGCGCAGGTTAATCAGCGGACCGCCGGAATTTCCAGGATTAATTGCGGCATCGGTTTGCAGCCAATTGTTAAACCAGCCGGTTTCATAGCCGTCAATGGTTGTGGCGTTAAAGAACCGGTCCGTGTTGGAAATAATCCCGCCGGTGACCGTGCGGGCAAGACCGTATGGCGTGCCGATGGCCAGCACCGGTTCACCAAGCTGCACGCGCCTGGAATTACCCAGAGTCGCCCATTTGAAATGCAGATGGCGGGCTTTAATTTGTGCCATATCCATCTGCACCAGCGCCAGGTCCGTCCAATGATCCGAACCAATTAATTTGGCCCGTACCCGCTCCTGATCCGGCAAAATGATTTCAATTCTCCGCGCCCGCCCGGCCACATGGAAATTCGTGAGCACCCGTCCCTGCGGGTCGATAATCACACCGCTGCCGATGGCCCGGAAATTCTCCGGCACACCATTTTGAAACTCCCGCATGACCACGTTAATCCGAACCACCGCCGGCGCTACATGCGCCAGAGCATATTGGGTTCGCCACGACGGTTTGTCATTAACCATCCAGGCCGGTACCGAAGCGCATCCCCCAAGCTGCGGGAGGATCAACAGCATCCCCAGCAAGCCCAGTTCCATGCGCCACAGCGCCCGGCGTTTCGCATACCGTTTCAAGCCAGCCAGCATGATGCACTCCATTTAACCACGCCGGATGAAATCCGCCGTCGTTTCGTTTAATTTTCCGCTTCCCCGGTCAATGATCCTCAAGTGTCCAATCGGCTGGCAATGGTCATATTCTTGACCGGTTTATTGGCGGAATTCATAACCAGCACGCGGGCCTCATGCCCGGCGGCCTCTTCCGGCGTCATTTCAGCAAATGCCATGATAATGATTTTCTCCCCCGGCTTTACCAGGTGTGCTGCGGCACCATTAATGCCTATGACGCCCGAGCCTTTGTCGCCGGCAAGGATATAGGTTTCAAACCGCACGCCATTATGAATATCCACCACCAACACGCGTTCATTGGGCAGCATACCGCTTAACAAAAGCAGATCGCGGTCAATGGTAATGCTTCCCACATAATTGCGATTGGCTTGGGTAATAATCGCGCCATGAATTTTAGCTCGCAGTAAGGTTAATAACATCGCAAATTCCGATTCCCGCCAGCCATCATCATCAGTCATTCCAGCCGGCTCAAAAAGGCAGTGTACCGCATACCGCCCGCTTTCGTCCATCAGATCTCATAACCACTGTCGCACCACACCTTGTACTACTTGCGTAGGCGACGAAGCGCGGATGGTTTCCGGCCGGCAGGCGGCGTCTTTTCACCGGACGTGTGACAACTTCTATCCGCGGATTTGTGGGCTATTGCTGGAGCGAGCCGGAGACTTTCAAATAAATTAAAACGCCGATTCGGGTATCAACTTCTCATGATGCAATCTTCATCACCTCTACCGCCAACTCACTTATGAGTACGGCCCACGCCTTCGCCGCTCAGGGGGCTTCGCCGCCGCGATTACTCACGACAACGCCCGGCTTTAAGGTGCGTACCCACGCCGGCAAGACTCTCGGCTCTCTTTCCTACAACTTCGTCGGCGGCAGAAATTATGTGGACGCCATAACCAGCGTCGCCCTCGACAAGTTGGGCATGCTAAGATTCAAAGCCAAGTCCGCCGCGCCGCGGCAGATTCTGATCCGAATTACCGACCACACCGGCCAGACGCTCCAGTTCTTTCGGTCCTATTCCAAGGTAAACCATTGGCAACCTATGGAAGTTAAACTCCACAACCACTGGACAACCGGCGTTTCGGCCTATTCCCGCCTGGCCGTGGATGTGGGTAAAACCATCCGCCGCGTGGCCCCGCATAAACTGTATATCGGGCCCGCGTTGGCGGGAAGCCACAACTTGCAATTCTTAAAAACCTGTTTTCAGGCCGGTACATTGGGTATGATAACAAAATTCGCCCTATTCCGGCAGGCCACAAGCATATTTATGCGAATTGAGCACATTTACAGTGCGATTCCAGTTGCGGAATTCTCCACATTAAGTTTTAATAACCGCATGATGCCAAACCATACCGAACATCTCATCACGTTAATTCTTGCACCGGTGGTGCTGATCTCCGCATGCGGGCTGCTGTGCCTCACGTTTTATAACCGCCTGGCGGTTCTCACCGCCCGCATCCGCAGCTTTAATGCCGAGCGCTTTACGCTGATGGAAAAAATCTCCTGTGATCACTCCACTCCACCGCACCTCAACGGCAAAGCCAGCCCGCTGCAGGCTCGGCAACATGGCTTGGAGGAACAGACCCAAGCAATTTTGCATCGTGCCTATTTAATCCGCCGCACGCTGGTATGCCTGGTGTCCTGTATCATCGGTATGTTACTTTGCTCGCTTACACTGGGCTTGGGACTAATTATTCCGTATCTGGATTTACCGGCCCTGGCATTTTTTGTTCTCGGCATGTTTGCGATGCTGGTGGCTATGATTACGGCCCTTCAGGAACTTCGTTTAAGCCTGCAACCAGTATCTCTGGAACAAGACTTTTTTGAGCGTATCGGCACCGATTCGGTTAACCCGCTGACTACCGGCAAGTTGGATGCTTGAATCGCTGGTTCTGCGAAGCCTGATCGAATCCACCCGCTGTGGGATAATGGGGGGAGTTCGGTTTTATAGCAAATATTAGTAGATTATGTATTGACGTGGAATAACATCAAATAATTCGCTATAATTGACGGTATGAATGAAATTACCAATCCATTTTCACCTGGGGCCGGTGCGGTCACAGTTGATAAAAAAGGGGATGATCTATAGCCCCGCTCACGGCGACTTGGCATTCACCGTTCCACTCTTCGGCGAATTTATGAAACGCATTCTACCAATATTTCAACTTTGATGGGCCGGAAATATGTCACTGGTCAAAGCGTCACCGGTAGCGCAGCACTCATCCCGGTGGTGTCGCTTCAATTTCCGCCTGCGTGGGCTGGCGTTTGATGGCCGCGGGCTTGGCCATACGCGATGTTTCCGTACCGCTTTCCATGGATAGATCATCACCGCCGGCACCCTGCGCACCGCGGGCCATGGCAATGACGCCGGTGCGGGATAGTTCCCGGATGCCATAAGGCCGCACAAGTTCCACAAACGCGTCGAGCTTGTCTTCTTCACCGGAAAGTTCCACCATGATGGCCTGATGGCCGACATCCACTACGCGGCCACGGAACAGATCCGCGAGTTCAATAATTTCACTGCGTGTGCGGGGTGTCACACCAAGTTTCACGAGCATCAAATCACGTGAGACATAAGGCGAATCTTTGTAATCGCGCACCTTGACCACTGTGACAATTTTGGCCAGTTGCTTGCGCACCTGATCCAGGGTGCGTTCATCGGCGATGACCACAATGGTCATGCGGGATAAATTGGGATCTTCCGTACGTCCCACCACCAGGGAATCAATATTAAATCCCCGGGCGGAAAACATATTGGCCACATGGGACAATACTCCGGGTTCATTCATCACCAGGGCGGTTAAAACGTGCCGCATAAATAATACTCCAATTGGTGATTGTTTATTAATCGCCCATGGCCGGCGCGGGCTTTCTCTCTGGTTCCGTGCGGTCATGGACGGCAACTTGAATCAGTAACATCTTGCCATCAGGCCAGTGTGCCCATATCACGCGCCATGTTGGGGGGCGCGGATCCGACAATGCCGAGTTCCATTTCATGAATACCCTTGCCACTAGGCACCATGGGATAAACATTTTCATCGGTTTCACAGAGGAAGTCAACCACGCACGGCCCGGGGTGGCGGATCATTTCATCGACAATTTTTTTCACATCTTCTTTCTTTTCACACCGAATGCCGCGGATACCGAAGCTTTCCGCCATGGCCGCAAAATCAGGATTCACCATTTCGGATTTGCTGAAACGTCCGCCATAGAAAAGTTTCTGCCATTGCCGCACCATGCCCTGAAAGCGGTTGTTAAGAATAGCCACCTTCACCGGCAAATTGTACTGGCGGATGGTGGCGAGTTCCATGGCTGTCATGATGAATGAGGCGTCACCATCGATATCAATGACCAACTCATTGGGACGCGCCACCTGCGCACCAATGGCGGACGGAAGACCGTATCCCATGGTCCCCAGGCCGCCGCTGGTGATCATGCTGCGCGGGATGCTCCAGCGTATAAACTGGGCCGCCCACATCTGATGTTGTCCCACGCCCGTGGTGAAAATAGCCTTGCCGGCGGTGGCTCTGTTGATGGCCTCAATGATCGCCTGCGGCTTGGCCAAAGGAGAATTATCAAGATATGCAAATGGAAATTTGGCTTTCCATTGGGCAATCTGTTCCAGCCATTCTTTGCGCGGACGATGTTCAATATGTTGAATCATATCCTTCAGGCAAAGCCGGGCGTCACCCACCACGGGGACATCCACCTTCACGCTCTTGCTGATGCTGGACGGGTCAATATCCACATGGACAATTTTGGCCTTGGGGGCAAAGAGCTTGAGATTGCCTGTCACGCGGTCATCAAATCGCGCGCCGATGGCAATCAGGCAGTCCGCATCCTGCACGGCATAATTGGCGTAAGCGCCGCCGTGCATGCCCAGCATGTGCAGGCTCAACGGGCTGTTTTCATCAAACACGCCCAGACCCAGCAGCGTGGTGGTGCAGGGAATGTTTCCTTTTTCAGCCAATTCACGGACTTCCTTCCATGCACCGCTGAGAATCGCTCCGCCGCCCACATACAAAACCGGACGTTGCGCCGCGTTGATCGTGTCCGCCGCGGCCTTCACCATTCGGCTGTGGCCGAGGCGATAAGTTTTATAGCCCGGAAGCCACGGAGTGTCATCAATGGCGCTGTCCACCTTATTGGTTGTGACATCCACCGGCAAATCCACCAGCACCGGTCCCGGCCGGCCCGTGGTGGCGATGATAAACGCCTCATTGATGATTCGCGGCAAATCCTTCACATTTTTGACCAGGTAATTGCGCTTGGTCACCGGTCTGGTAATACCCGTGACATCTGCTTCCTGAAATGAGTCATTTCCGATCACATACGTCCGCACCTGTCCGGAGAAAACGATCATCGGGATCGAATCCATGTAGGCGGTGGCCAGAGGAGTGACGGTATTGGTGGCGCCCGGGCCGCTGGTGACAATCACAATGCCGGGTTTACCCGTAGCGCGGGCGTAGCCGTCGGCCATATGGCCGGCCCCCTGCTCGTGCCGCACGAGAATAAAGTTGAGTTTTGTGTCGTATAGCTGATCGAACGTGGGCAGAATCGCTCCGCCGGGATAGCCGAACGCATCGGTCACATCATGTTCAAGCAGCATCTGCAAAAGTATCTGCGCACCGGTCTTACCGATATACCGGTCCGTCAGGCCTGTTGGCCGGCCCAACACCGGCAGCTCATTGCCCGGGCCGTTGGCAGCCGCAACAGCCGAAGACGGCTCGCTGTGTTTTTCGATTTTGAGTGCTTTGGTTGTGGTTTTGGAAGCATGCGCAGTGGCCGCTCCCCCGGTAAAGGAAGTGCTGGACATAAAAACCTCATACAACATCGGCTGCAATGGAAAGGTTGGCAGGCGTCCGCCGCACGGCAGATTACACCAGCGCCCAACCAAGCCGCCGTCCCGGCACGCCGGGTATAGCGAATTCCGCAACTATAGGCCGCGGAAACTCACCGTTGAGATAATAGTCATAACAAGTTCCTCAATAAAATGCAAGATCAAATAGATCCAGATCAAATAGATCCAGCTTTCCCTGCGCCACATGGCTCAGATAATGCATGGCTGCGCCTTTTCGTTCGACGTTCACCACGGCGGCTCTTGACCGTCGCAGCTCGAACTGATTTGCAGTCTGGTTCTGCCACCCGACTGCGAGAGACCTACTCTCATCTTGAACACAGTTTTCCTTTTTTATACGGTGTGGCATTGTCCGCGAGTTGACGCACGGTCCAAGGATACTCAATGGGCGGATTGGGACAGGTTTGCTCTGGGTAAAGGATGGTCAGCCCGTAGAGTGTGCCGTTGGTATGCAACGAGATGAACGGCTCCCCTTCAGGCTTCCCTTTTCCGCACTACAAAACAAACAATAAAACGAAATTTGCTTAAAATAAGGCAAAAAGACAATGCTTTGACCTTACCAATAATTCAGGAATAAAATCCGCTTTATCGGAATATAATCGTATCCGGGTAGTCATGAGCACCGGATGAAATCCGGTGGTTGATTTCTTTGCGTATACAAACCGCCGTCCCGGCGCGCCGGCACGGCACCAAGCGGGACAAACTTCGGGACGCCCGTTGGGAATGAAAATACTGCAATACCAAGTCTTCACGCCATCCCGTAAAACAGGTGCAACCGCGGCTGGCAGTCAACAGTGCTGGCGCTTATGATAGGCACATGAATAGGAATTGCCATAAGTTGAAATACCGTTGTGTTATTGGCCTTTTTCTGGCGTGTACTTTGACCGCGTCTGGCGGATGCGTGGTTCTGAAAAAAGGCCCGGTGTATGTGCCGCTGCATCATCCGAATTACCCTATTCCCAAGCTCCAGCAGCCAAAACAATCCAGAAAATCGGATGCCAATGTTCCGCGTGCTGCACTAATTCAGGTGATGGAGATTAATTTACCCATTGGCAAATTCAGTCAGAATCCGAAGGTCTGGAAACTTTTGACCAAGGCCCCCATGGGACCGCGCACGGCGCATTTACTGGCCGCCAATGGATTCAAAACCGGGGCAGGCACTTTCAAAAACTGGAAGATCATACGCAAACTTATCAATGGACCGGGGGTAACATCCGAAGCGGTCTATTGCCAGATCGCCAATATTGCCCCGGCGGTGTTGAATGTCCATTCCATCGCCCATAGTCAATTGCTGACATATCACACGGCGGCAGAACCCCTGGTGGTACGCACCTACCGGAACTGCGTTGATCAATTTCTCGCGGCCGCCAATGCTAATGCCAAGTATGGAATCACAATCATAAGCCTTGAACCAGCCGTGAATCTCAATCCAGCCAATACGCCAACCAGTCCGGAACTGCCTGGCGCAACGCCCGGCCCAGGACCGGAGAGGCATATATTTTCCGATCTGCAATTTTCATTTCTGTTAAAGCCCCTCCACTTTGTGGTTCTGGCCCCTGCGGATGTCAGTGCGTTGAACACTTCCATCGGAACGTCCTTCTTGACGCAGCAGAATCACGTTCCACGGCGGGAAACCGTGCTTTTACTCGTGCCGCTTGTGGGCCGATGAACGCCGGCCATGGTACAATGCCAACCATGGTTGAACATAAAAATCCAGATTTGCGGCTAATCGCCACAGAAGTTGTGCAGACGCTGCAACAGGCGGGCTTTGAAGCTTATTTTGCCGGCGGAGCGGTGCGCGATCAGATCATGGGCAGAGCACCGGCGGATTATGACATTGCCACTGCGGCCCGCCCGGAACAAGTCCGGCGGCTTTTTCCGCGCAGCGAGCAGGTGGGTGCGGCATTTGGTGTGGTAATGGTGCGGCATCATGGCCATCCGATGGAAGTTGCCACATTCCGCTCCGATGGCGTTTACGCCGATGGCCGTCGGCCTGAAACCGTGTCCTTCACCACAGCGGAACATGATGCTCAGAGGCGTGATTTTACCTGCAATGGGTTATTTTCTGATCCTGTGGCTGAAAGTCTCATAGATTTTGTCGGCGGGCAGGCGGACATTCACGCCAGACTGCTGCGCGCCATTGGCAATCCGGAGCAGCGATTCCGCGAAGATCATCTGCGGATGATGCGTGCCGTCCGCTTCGCCGCACGTCTGAATTTTTCCATTGAACCGGCCACTTGGCAGGCGATTTGTGATCATGCGGGTAAACTCCGGGAAATCAGCCGGGAACGTATCGGGCAGGAACTTCGCAAGATGCTCACGCACAGCACGCGGCAAGTTGCCGCCCGATTACTTATGGACAGCGGCTTATATAAAACATTCTGGCCGGAACCGGACAGTATCAGCATCGCCACGACTTTTCCCACTCTTGGAGCATTGCCGGAACAGAGCACTTTTTCCATGGCACTGGCCGCGATGATCCGGGATCTCACTGCGCGGCGTTATCCGAATCCGGCGGATGCCGCTATGTCCATTGCGGCCCTGCAAGCCAGCCTTGTGCTGAGCACGGATGAATCGATTTGCGCAAAGTGGCTTCTGACCAATCTGTCCGCACTGGCAAACTGGCGAACAATGCGGCTGGCGGCATTCAAACGAACGCTGGCACAAATCTGGTCCAACGATCTGCTGGCGCTTTATGCAGCGGAACATCGCGCTGATGGAGCAGTTGCGCCGCTGATGGCAACCGTTACTGAATTACGGAAGAAACCCATTGCACCGGACCGTTATGTCAATGGCGGCGACTTAATTTCCATGGGCGTGAAACCCGGACCACGCTTCAAATTATGGCTGGAAGAATTGTATGACCGCCAATTGGAAAATGAATTTTCCGATCGCCACACCGCTTTAGCCGCCGCGCGGGAATTAATTCACCACCGCTGACCGATCCGTGCGGCAACCCGCGACAATCTAATCTTTGGGATCGTGAAATAATAAAATCACATTTTATGGCGCAGGAGTTTCAGGGAAACGTGGCTGATTAGTCGCATTGCGAAGACGTTTTCAACGGTCCATGCGGGTGGGACACCAGCGATCCCATGACTGTTACGGAAAAATTACCACGCCCAAAACCTCCCTCCCCGCATAACGAACCTACTTGAACATGCAAATGAGAGTATACTTATGCATAGAATTGGCTGACAACCGGCCCGGCGCGCCGGGATCATGGAATGGAGCTTTCGGATGGCCGTACAGGTTGAACTCAAACGCATCATCATCTCTGAAACATCGGATCAGCAGTTTATTTTTCTCAAGGAAGTGGATGGTCAGCGGGTCTTGCCGATTCTGATTGGTTCAGCGGAGGCCCTGGCCATTGATCATCGGCTCAAAGGCACGCCTTTTCCCCGTCCGCAAACACATCAACTGCTCTCCAATGTCATTGAACAGCTCGGAGGCAAACTGGAGCGCATTGTCATCAGCGATTTACAGGATCACACATTTTTTGCCCGTTTAATTATCCGCCAGGATGGCCACAGCATTGAAGTTGACAGCCGCCCCAGCGACGCCATCGCCCTGGGCGTCGCGAACCAGGTGCCGATTTTTGTGGCCGAGCACGTACTGGACGAAGTAGGCGGCGAAAATTCGGTTTAAAGGATCATGTTTACGGTTGTCTAGGATCGGTAAATCGCTTACCTTCTTGCCGTGTACTGAAAATTGTTCTCCAGGAGATGGAATCATTATGGCCAGAATCGGTGTTGCACAGATGCGTGAGGGGGATGTCATTGATCAGCCGTTTTTGATCTCCGGCAAACAAATGGGAAATACGGTCAGCAACAAGCTGTACCTGAAGGCCACTTGCGCGGACGCCACAGGCGAAGTTCACTGCCGGATGTGGAATATTTCCAAAGAGGTTTATGACAAACTGCCCGCCAAGGGTTTTGTGCATGTTCGCGGGCGGGTGGAAAGTTATCAGGGCCATCTGCAACTGGTAGCGGAAAATATCGCCCCCGTTACCGATACCAACAAACTGGAACTTGGGCACTTTATTAAAAAGACCCAGAAAAACATTCCCACCATGGTGGCACGGCTGCGGGAAATTCTCGCCGGCATACAAGACAAAGATCTCGCCGCGCTGACGGAATCATTTCTCAACGATAAAGAGTTCATGACCCGCTTCAGCCTGGCGCCGGCGGCACAATCCATGCACCATGCGTGGCTCGGCGGCTTGCTGGAACACACTTTAAGCCTGTTGGAACTCTCCGTGGTGATCTGCCCGCGCTATCCGGATATTGATCAGGACCTGATATTTGCGGGGCTTTTTCTCCATGACATCGGCAAAACCGCGGAACTCTCCTACGATTTTATGTTTGACTATACCGACATGGGCAAACTCGTTGGCCATATCACCCTGGGCACGCTTTGGATCAATCAGAGGGCTGCGGAAATTTCAGCCAAACAGGGCCGGCAATTCCGGCCTGATCTGTTGATGGTGCTGCAGCATATTATTTTATCACATCACGGCTTGCCGGAGTTTGGCGCGGCGGTTCTGCCCAAAACACCGGAGGCAATTCTGGTGAATCTTATTGACAACCTGGATGCAAAGACGCAGATGGCCCTTGATGCCGTGGCCGCCCCCACCGAAGATTCCACCTGGACAGAATACAAAAAGGCGTTCAGCACATCGCTGTATCGGCCATCCATTACGCAGAAATAACCGGGGTGCAGATCATAACCACGTTCGCACTACGCATTGCACGACTTGCGTTAGCGCCGAAGCGCGGATGGGTTCCGGCCGGCAGGCGGCGTATTTTTACTGGGCGTGTGGCACCTTCTGTCCGCAGATTTGTGGGCTGTTGCTGGAGCGAGCCGGATTTTCAATGAGGGTCCCGGTGCAGGAATAGTTGACGGCCATTGGCCGGGGGCGGTCAAAACATTCATTATTCACGATGCAGTTAGGCAGAAGTCATAACATGCCCGAAATCTTTGCAGAAAATTTCGCCGCTTCCGTGCGGTGGCGGACTTGGCTATAATGGAAGTGTGATTGAGCTTCTTTTGAAAGGGGGCGAAAGGTATCGACCGGACAGAAGTGTCGATTATGGCGTGCCGACCTGCCAAACAAGTCGTTAAACTGAGTGGCAAAAAATCAAATGCTGAGAACTTCACGTTCCCAACAGCCGGGGGCGCAAGCCTTCGGTTGGCTGCCTAATTAAACAGGCAACCCGGTTCCCGCAGGAAGTCCGCGGCTTGCGACGAACCGACGACTAGCGGAATGCTCAAATGGCAACGTCTATCGGCCATTTGCTAAGACCTAGGATGGGCTGGAATTTCCGGAAGTCAGGCTGTCGGCGTCCGGCGATTTGAGATTAACATGCAGCCTACGCACGTAGAGGTGATCTTCAACCTGCCACGGGACGAGGGTTCGACTCCCTCCGCCTCCAATGCAAAACGCTGGGCCGATCCGATAATCGCCCCGGCGTTTTTTCTTTCAATCCCCGGCTCTGCATAAGGGAGTGCGTGAAACCTTAGCGGGTGAAGAAAGCATGAACAAAAACGGTGGTAACCAATGGCACAGCAGTTGACAAACCACCGCATTATCATGCGGTGCTCATGGAAAATGCGACCCTTGGAGCACCGCATGACTCATGCTGTCACGCACCCCTGCTTGCGTCGTGTCGCCACGACCGGCGTGGCATTTTTTCTCCTGCCCGGCACAGGTGTTTTTTTCACTAAATTTTACCGGTCGATGTTTAAGCCACAGGTGATCGACAGCATAAGACTCGCAACATGGATGCCAAAATAATCACCAGCGAAGATTAAGATACCCTGTGACCAAACTGCGTTTCAGCCGGGGCCAAGGGTGGTGGTGGTAATGGGGTGAAAAGGAAATTCGCTGATTACCTTTTTAATTTCGGCGGCATTCACAGATTCCAGCAGTTGCAGGTCTTCTTCCAGCGTTTTGTATTCCTGATTGTAAATCCAGCGGGAGCAGATATTGCGCATCCGGCCCAGCGGCAATTCCCCCTGCAAAACCGCAGCCGTGGCAATTTTATTTTTGCTGCGGGAAATCTCCTGATCCGTCAGGCCATGGAGCGCAATTTTTTGCAGTTCGCCACGGAGAATCTCCGCCACCTGCCCGGCCCGCGCCGGATCACAGGAAGCATACGCAAAAAAACTCCCCGCCCCGTCATGCGGATAAAATGAAAAATCCGCTTCATCCGCCAATCCCGGCTCCACGAGCGCCCAGTAAAGCCGCGAACCGTCATGATCGCCAATAACATCTGAGAGCACCTGTGCCGCATACCGCCCGTTATGCTGTGCCGAGGGGCCGGGGCAGAGCATAGCCACATAATGGCGTTTAAGTTTAGGATCGGCAATATGCCGCACGCCACCATTAATTTGCGTTGGGGGATACTGGCGGTGAACGTCCAGATGTTTCCATTGGCCACATTTCTGCTCCGACAGGCGGACCAGCTCATCAAAATCCATTTTCCCGGCCACAGCCATGACCATATTTCCCGGGCCATACCGGGCGTCAAAATAGTTCTGCATCTGATCGCGGGTCAGGACGGTAATGGATTCTTTGGTGCCCAGCACGGAATGCGCCAGAGGATGATTGCGGAAGTGATCTTCCATGATCGCCTCATAGAGCACATGCCCCGGACGATCCAGATACAGCGCAATTTCCTCCAGAATCACCTTTTTTTCCATATTAAAATCATCCGCCCGCAAAGCCGGGCGCATCATATCGGCCAGCAGATCCAGGGCGGCGGGCAGAAATTCCGGAAGAATATGCGCCCAGTAACAGGTGACTTCATTGCTGGTGAACGCATTGTTGCGGGCACCCATGGCGTCAAATTCACGGTTTACATCGGCGCTGGACCGGCGGGCCGTACCTTTGAACATCATGTGTTCAAGAAAATGCGATACGCCATAGACATCGCTGGATTCGTCACGGGCACCGGTTTTTACCATAAACCCGATGGCGACACTCTGCGCGTCGGGATCAATCTCGGCGACAATATCCATGCCGTTTTTAAGTTGCGTATGTTTGAAACTTACCATGTATTAACTCTCCGGGATTATGCCATGGGTCCAGACGCCTGAAGCGTTTTGGCCGGCCCAAGCTTGCATTATTATCAACCAATCATATCCGCCGGGACAGCCAGCGGAGCCGGCCCGATTGTCACCACCGTCAGTTTGCCCGCCCGGTGCGTATTGAGAAAAGCATTGAGCCGCTTGAGATCAACGCTTTCAATTCTCTGGCGCAATTCATCGAGTGTCCGGGGCCGGCCATAATGATAAAAATCACTGGCGATGGCGCCGGCGCGGGCGGCGGAACTTTCACCATTCATAATCACGCGGGCCTTCATGCCCACCTGCGCCCGGTCCAGTTCATCCTGTTGCGCCCCCAAGCTAAAGCGCTGCAGCTCATGGAGAAATGAATCCAGCGTTTTTTGCGCCCGCTCCGGAACCGTGCCGGCATAACCGAGCACCGCACCGGCATGTTTCAAACTCATGTATCCGGCGCTGACGGTGTAGCATAATCCCTGCTTTTCCCGGATTTCTGAAAATAGCCGGGCGCCCATGCCACCGCTTAGAATATTCATTGCCAATTGCAGGACAATGCTGTTGGGATCAGATTCGGCAATGGCATCAAAAGCTAGGCCAATTTGCACCTGATTACTGGCCTGCTGTTCATGCCACACGCCGCCCGCGGCCGCCCGCGCGGGCTGTTGCACGGGCGGGAGGGCCTGCCAAGCACCGAAATGGCATTCAACCAAGTCTCGCACCTGAGCAAAATCAACCGCCCCCGCGACGGCCAGAATGGATCCGCTGGCCGTGGAGCGATTTTGGAAATCTTTCCGCAATGCCGCGGGCGTTAAATTCTTCAGATGTTCTTTGGTGCCCACCACCGGCCGGCCAAAAGGCTCCGGAAAATGCCGGGCCTTGATGAGCATGTTGAGTTTTTGTGCCGGTTCATCTTCAATGGCATCGAGTTGCTGCATGGCCAGATCACGGGCTGGTTCAAAGCCCGCATCCGGCAACATGGGGCGCTGTAAAATATCGGCATATACCGGCAACACCTGCGGCAATTTATCGGCCAGCATGGATGCACTGCACCGCATGAAAACCGTTTCCGCGCTGGTGGATCGCTGCACCCCCAGAGAATCCAGATAGTCCGTCAAAGCGCGATTATCTCTTTCCCCCGCCCCACGGGTAATCCAATCCGCCAGAACATTGGCACTGCCCAGAGCATCCGCCGGGTCGGATGCGGCACCCGCCGGCGTCAACAGGGTCATGGCCGCGGAACGCACTGCCGGCATGGACTCCACCAGCAACGTCAGACCGTTGGATAAAGTTGTTACATCCTGCCGAGTTTTTTTCCCGGCGGTTTTGACTCTTGACACACGCAACTCCTGATTATTACCGGCACTATTCCACACTGTCCACCAGATCCAAACTCATTACTTTGCACTCCGCAACAACATCTAAACCGATACTGTAGGTTCCACTAGCCAATCCGTAAAGCCAAAAGCGCTGCCGCGTTGCTGCGGGGGCGTGGCCATATTTTTTGGCAACCTATAGTAGAAGCGGTTTCCAGCCGCTTTAAAACGCGGCGGGACGCCGCGTCTACTATCCTCTTTCAAATAGAGTTACCAAAAAATATGGCCACACCCGCTGCGGCGGGCGCGGATATACACGCGACGATCAACGTTTGAGTTTACGGGTGGTGCCATCACAATTGGCGACGAAAATTTCATTGGCGGTGTACAGAAACAGGCCGGTTTCAATGGCACCGGGGATGTTACGGATTTTTTGATCCAGGCTTTCGGGATTCAGAAGTTGCGGATCTGCAGGATTAAATCTGGCGTGCAGCAGGGGATTGGCATTATCGGTGCGGAAGACCCGGCCATCCGCGGTCAGGCGCGGCGTGGCCACCGCGCCGAGTTTGGCCAAAGCGCGAATCACCACCGGCATGGCAAATTCCACAACTTCCACAAAAACCGGAAAGCGCCGGCCCAGATGATCCACCAGTTTTTCCTCCCCCACGACCACCACATAATGTTTGGCAATGGAGGCGATCACTTTTTCACGTAATAAATCCCCCCCACCGCCCTTGGTGAGATTGAATTCCGGATCCACTTCATCGGCCCCATCCACGGCAATATCCAGTTGGGCAATTTTTTCCAGACTGCCCAGTGGAATGCCCACTTCCCGCGCCAGCCGGGCCGTAGATTCAGAGGTGGGAATGCCAATGATGTTAAGCCCATCTTCCCGCACCCGCCTGCCCAGCATCCGCACAAACGCATGAGACGCTTTGCCGCTGCCCAGGCCCACCGCCTGGCCATCGCGGATCATTGCCGCCGCCATGGCGCCAATGGCGAGCAATTGTTCCGGTGTGGCAACCTGATTAACTTCCCGCATTGCGTTTCCTTTTGAATGATTCATCGCTGAGTATTCCGCCATTGTTCTATGCCGCGCCGGGGGCCAGCACTGCCGGTTCTTCCTGGAGCAGCAATCCGCCATCACTGCGGGCAAAATCCACAACATGCAGTTCCGCGCGGGGCTGATTATAATACCGATCCACACAGGCGTGAACCACCAGATCCAGTTTCATCCCCGGTGCCAGCAGAGGTTCGGCCCCTCCCAGCCGGAAACCCACGGCTCGGACGGTACGATCCTGTATTTTCAACCGCAGCATAACATGAGATCCGCGTGTTCCCATTCTCCTGGGCGGAGCTGCAATTTGAGCACCGCGAAGAAGAAATTTTGGTTTGGCATTGCCATGGCCAAAAGGGGCCAGCGCTTCAAGTTCGGAGAAGGCCTGGAAATCAATATCCGATGGTGAGAGTTCCGAATCAATTTCCAGCAGAGGAAACAGGCCGGTGGCGGACAGCCTGGCGGCGGCGTAGGCGCAGAACCGGGTGATGAACGCATCAAGCTGATCCGCGTGCAATTTGATTCCGCCGGCTGCCGCATGTCCGCCGCCGCTGATCAGCAGATCACGGCAATGGTTAATGGCCTCATGCAGGGCAAAACCGGGAATGCTGCGCCCGCTGCCGCTGATGGCCCGCCCGTCATCCGTGAGGACAAAGCTGGGGCGATGAAAATGTTCCACCATGCGGGCGGCGACGATACCGACAACGCCGGCGTGCCAATGCTTGCGGCACAGGATCAGCGCAGGTGGAATTTCCGGCAAAGCGTGAACAACCTCCAGGGCTTCCGCGGTGATTTTGCGTTCCGTGGTTTGCCGCTCTTTATTTTGTGCTTCCAGATAGCCGGCGATTTCATCAGCGCGGACGGAATCTTCGGTGGTCAACAATTCTACGGCCATATCGGCATGGCCCATTCTGCCGGCGGCATTGAGCCGGGGTCCAAGGGAAAAGCCCACGGCGGTACCGTCAATGGTGCGGTTTTCAAGCCCTGCGGCCCGTATAATCGCCTTCACGCCGATGATACTGGAGCGGGATAATTGTTTAAGACCGTAGCGGACAAGGATTCGATTCTCTCCGCGCAGCGGCACCACATCGGCCACGGTGGCCAGGGCCACCAGAGAGGTAAATTCAATAAGCATTTCACGATATGCGGCGGAAAGTTTTTCCGAACCACACAGCAATGCCGCCACCGCCCAGGCGAGTTTATAGGCCACGCCCGCGCCGCAGAGATCGGTATTTCCATCGGTGGCGCCATGGAGGCGCGGATGGGCGATGGCGTGGGCGGGCGGTAAATCACCTTCATGCTCGTGATGGTCGGTTATCACAATGGTCATGCCGAGATCGCGCCCAGCTTGTACTGCCTGCACCGCGGTAATGCCGCAATCAACGGTCAAAAGCAAGCGTGTGCCGCGGCGGGCAATATCTTTTACGGCATCTACAGATAAACCGTAACCCTCATCAACGCGATGGGGAATGTAGGTGTCAAAGTCCGCACCGGCGGCTTTGAACAGACGAAAAAGCATGGTGGTGCCGGTGATGCCATCAACATCATAGTCACCATAAATGGTGATTTTTTCGTTGCCGGCCACCGCCCGGGCGACCATTTCCGCGCAGGCGGCCAAGCCGGGAATGCTGGAAGGCGGGAGGATGTTTTTGAATTCCGGCTCCAGAAATTGCCGGGCGGAATCCGGTGTGCAAATATTTCGGGCCAGCAGCAACCGGGCGGTGAGGGTATGGCGGCCCAAGGCACGCGACAAGGCGATAATTTGCACTGGATCGGGAACTTCCTGCGGCAGCATCCACCGCCGTTTGAGGAAACTGCGGGGCGTGGTATCCGAAACGTCTGCCCCGGCACTTTGGCGGATGGAGAGTTTCTCAGCATCGTCCCGGCAGAGGTTGGGCACGGTGTCATCCCCGGCCAAGCCGGGAGCTATGTGAGATGGGCGGTAAGAATTCAATGCGTTGGACCTCCTTGTCACACTTTGGCAAAAAGCGGGGCAATCAGACGCTGACCGCCATTGCCTTATGGATGTACTTGACGGCATTTTCAAATAATTGCAGCCCATCGGGTGCGGCATGGCCATGAAGGCGCGTCCAAAATGGATGCTGCATGGAATCAATAAAGCGTTCAGGATGCGGCATAAGCCCCAGCACGCGGCCAGTGACATCACATATCCCGGCAATGGCATCGGCACTGCCATTGGGATTATCCGGAAAATCAACCGCGGGCGATCCATCGGCGGTGACATAACGCAAGACAATTTGATCATTGGTCTTGAGAGCATCCATGACGGCATGATCCCGCACGGCAAAGCGGCCTTCCCCATGGGCAATGGGCAATAACAGCGATTTCCCAGGTTCAATCCATTTGCATACCGCGGATTGCGATTGCAGGCGCACCCACCGGTCTTCAAACCGGGCTTGGGCATTGTGGGTAAGCGTGGTGCAGAACAGATCGGCAGTATCCAGTTGCGGCATGGGGCCGGGCAGAAAGCCGGCCTTGACCAGAACCTGAAAACCATTGCATACGCCCAGGATCATTTTGCCGTCGCGCACCCATTGCCCCAGCGGGGCGCGCAGATGATGCACGAGTTGATTGGCGAGAATTTTTCCACTGGCGATGTCATCACCGTAGGAAAATCCGCCGGGAAAGCCCAGAATCTGAAAATCAGTAAGCTGGGTGGGATCGGCCAGGAGACGGTGTATATGCACCGCTTCGACGGCAGCCCCGACGCGCTGAAAGGCCAGCGCCAGTTCCCGGTCACAATTGGTACCGGCAGTTCTTAAAAGCAACACGCGGACGTTTGATGATTCCATTAATTAAATCCTGTTCAAGCCGGACGCATTATCGCATTGAACCATGATAAAACTCAAGCCATGCACCACAATATCTCTTATCCACTGACAAATTCCCGTCCGCGCGGCATAATTGTGGCGGTACGGACGGAGGCGCGATGCGGTTGGACGCAACCGGCTGCAACGCTTTGGCAGAAACCGGTCGTTGGCCTCCCGGCGTATTGGAGGCAGATCACCCGACCCAACTGAGAAAAGCCCCGGGGGCAACCAGAACAGGCGGCATAGATTTTGTGAACCAACAGGTAAGCACCAGATCGACTGAAGAACAAATCCATGCGGCGCTTGATTCCGCGTACCGCAATAAGACGCCGCTGGGCACGCTCTGGAGCCTTTTTCAGAACTATCATCCACGCATGGTGCTGGTGATTCTAACCTTTGCCATTAAACAATCGCCGGTGTGGGCATTGCCTATTGTCACCGGCAATATCATTACCGCCATTACGCAGGTGGATAACGCCCGCCATAATGGCCATGCTGTGCCCAGTGGACCACTGGTCTCGTTCATGATCGTCAACGCCGCGATCATGTTTGTGCTCATCGCCCAGAATATTCCCATGCACACGCTGTATGCCCGGCTGCTTTCTTCCGTGGTGCGGCAGGTGCAACTGGTGCTGCGGTCCGCTCTGGTGGTGCGTTTGCAGCAATTATCCATGAGTTTTCATGACAACATGCTGGCGGGCCGGTTGCAGAGCAAGGTACTGCGGGATGTGGAAGCCGTGCAGCAATTGTCTAGCCTGCTGATTGATACGCTGCTGTCGGGGCTGCTGATACTGGTGGCGGCGTTTGTAGTGACGTTGGCAAAAAGTCCGGTCACACTGCTTTTTTTCCTTATTACCGTGCCCGCGGCGGTGGCTCTGACACGCTTATTCGGCGGTGTGATCCGTGAGCGCAATGAAGCATTCCGCGTGGAACTGGAAAAAATGTCCGGCGAAGTATCGGAAATGATTGAGATGATTCCCGTGGCCCGCGCCCATGCGGTGGAGCAGGCGGAAGTGGCGCGACTCCACCAGCGCCTGGTGCGCATCCGCCGGGCCGGGCAGGAATTGGACACCACCAGCAATCTCTTCGGATCCTCCGGCTGGGCCACGTTCCAGGCTTTTCAGATGCTCTGCCTGGTGTTTAATGTCTGGCAGTGTTACCGCGGATGGATCACCGTGGGCGATGTGGTGATGTATCAGGGGTTTTTTGCCATGGTCGTGGGATCGGTGCAATCCATGGTGGCCACGATTCCGCAACTGGCTTTGGGCATTGAATCCATCCGTTCCATCGGTGAAGTTCTGGAATCACCCGATCTGGAGCGCAATGACGGCAAACTCGCGGTGCAGGCGGTCCACGGGCATATAGAATTTCAATCTGTGACGTATCGCTATCCGGGTGCCGAACGCATGGCGGTTGATGATTTCTCCCTGGATGTCGCAGGCGGTGAAACCATTGCGGTGGTCGGTCAATCTGGATCAGGCAAATCCACACTGATGAATCTGATTATCGGGTTCCGCCGGCCCATCGCGGGGAAAATACTTGTCGATGGCGTAGACATGGAATCCATTAATCTCCAGACCCTGCGGCGTTTTCTGGCGGTGGTGCCCCAGCAGGTGGTGCTTTTCAGCGGAACCGTGCGGGAAAATATTGCCTATGGTTTGGAGCACGTCACCGATGAACACCTCAACGCGGTGCTGGAGATGGCCAACTGCACAGAATTTATCCGGGAAATGCCTAAAGGACTCGATACGCCGCTGGGCAACCGGGGTGGAAAACTTTCCGGCGGCCAGCGCCAGCGCATCGCCATCGCCCGGGCCATGCTGCGCGATCCGCACATTATCATCCTGGATGAAGCCACCAGCGCTCTGGATTTGGCCTCGGAACACCTTGTGCAGCAGGCCATCAACCGGCTGATAAAAGGGCGCACAACATTTATCGTCGCACATCGCCTGTCCACTGTGCGCAATGCGGACCGCGTAGTTGTCATGGACCACGGAAAACTCTCTGAAGTTGGTCCCAGTTCCGAACTGCTGGCCCAAAGCAACTCCGCCTTCGCCCGCCTGCACGCCTTGCAGGCTTGA
>JABEBX010016833.1_pt1 | contig 23816 bp, 20 predicted proteins | sample 7245971 | NCBI WGS metagenome assembly JABEBX01 (sample SAMN14506365, study PRJNA622280) | hot springs metagenome | biome: hot spring [ENVO:00000051]|acidic hot spring [ENVO:00002120]; feature: spring [ENVO:00000027]|sediment [ENVO:00002007]; material: sediment environment [ENVO:01001048]... | reverse complement strand
TTCTTCGATAAATCGTTGTTGAGCGTCGGTCAGATCGAACCAGGGCACATCGGTCGGGATGCCCTCAGCCTTTGCCGCCCGCTTCATCTCGCCGTGCCATGCGCGATACTTCGGCTTGGTCCAGGGATCGATGGCCCCCTCATCCAGCGTTTTGGAGCGATTCGGAATGATCCGATCCGGATCGAAATCCATGGTGTTGCCAAATCCCTGACAGCGCGGACAGGCGCCGTACGGATTATTGAAGCTGAACAGCCGCGGCTCCGGTTCGCGATACGCGCGATGGCAACTGGAGCACTCGAATGCCGCCGAGAAGCGCAAGGACACGGCCGGCTCCGTCGCGTCGCGGGGAACGGTTCGGAAGACAATCTCTCCCGATTCGCGGTAGCCCGTTTCAATCGCATCGACAAGTCTGGAGCGCGACTCCGGCGAGAGCGCGAGCCGATCCGCAAGGACGTAGATCGGCCGGGTCAGCGAACCTCCACCGTCCGGCGAAGCTTCGAAGTCCAGGTCCAGCAGGGATTCCGGCGTCGAGAACTCAACGATCCGGCCTTGCCCGGCGTCCGTGCCTTGACCCGCTCCTTCCGCTTGCTGAGGATCGGCTTCCTCTGCCTGCCACAGACGGTTGTAACCTCGCTTGCGCAGCTCGCCCAGCCTCTCCTTCAAAAACTCGGCAGAACCTGATGAAAAAAACTTGGCAGAACCTGATGAAACAGAGTCTGGAGAGGTCTTGGCGGTCTTTGCCGTCTTTCTGGCCGGCTTGCCCGGCTTCGCCGGAGCTGCAAGCGGTGCGAGCGTTTCGGAGCCGGAGACGGAGGTTGAACCTTGCATCGCCTCCAGCTTGACCTCTTTGCGGAGAATTGGGAAGAGGGCGTAGACCCTCGTTCCTTCGGGCAGCATCAGCAGGCGCGCAACAATATCGTCCACGGTATCGCGGCGAACGACGCCTCCACAGTGCAGGCAGGTCACTGTTCCGCAGCGTGCAAAGAGCAGCCGAAGATAGTCGAAGATCTCGGTTGCGGTTGCGACCGTCGAACGTGGATTCCGGGTCTGGTTCTTTTGCTTGATGGCAATGGCCGGGGCGAGTCCATCCATCGAGGTCACATCGGGCTTCTCGATGCGCTCCAGGAATTGACGAGCGTAGGCGGATAAACTTTCGACGTAGCGCCGCTGGCCTTCCGCGTATACGGTGTCAAAGGCAAGGGACGATTTGCCTGAACCGGACACGCCGCTGACCACCGTGAGCGCATTGTGCGGGATATCGACGTCGATACCCTTGAGGTTATGCGTTCGCGCCCCGCGGATCGTGATCCATCCGTTTACGCCGCTGGTCTCCATCACGCTCACTCGCCCTCTTGCGGCCGCACCATCTCGATAAACAGCAGGCAGGCTCCTACAACGACCATCTTCCATATCAGGACCAGCACGACCACCACCGCGACCGCCGAGAAGCCGATCAGAAGATTCCGCACCAGTGCCGGTGAAGCGCTTCCTGCAAACAGACTGAACGCCGCGCCGCTGTTCAGCACGTGGGTTAGACGAAAGACCCTGGGAATGATCGTGATCGCGCGGCCAGGCAGAATATGGGCAACAATCCACATCTTGGTCAACCGATCGATCAGTACCACCGTGGCGGCGATCGCAAGGGCCAACCAGCGCATGTCATGCCGAGTTTCGGAAGTTGGCATTACGCAACCTCCCCAGCCATTGGCGCAAAGCCAATCGCCTCCAGAGCTTCGGCGCAGCGTGCGCATACCACTGGCCAGCGAGCGTCCGCGCCGACATCCGGAACCACCCGCCAGCAGCGCTCACACTTCGCTCCATCGGCTACCTGAGCGTCGATCAGCAGGGCCGCTTCCTGGTGCGTGGCGCCGACGATCTGCACCGTTGTCTGAGAGACATTGAAGAACTCCGCGAGCGCGTTCTCATATTGTTTGAGGCTTGCAGCCTCGGGAGAGCCTTCGGTTGCAATCAGGCGGACGCTCGCATCCAGAGACTTGCCGATGGACTTGGCCAGACGCAACGCCTCCAGCTCCACCATCACAAGCTGGCGGATACCCAGTAAACGCTCCCAGTCGCCTTCAAGACCCGCGATGCTGCCGGGCACAATCTCAACCACCTCCGGAAAGAGCGCAAGATGCACGCTGGATGCGCGCCCCTCGACCTTGGGCAGATGCCGCCAGACCTCCTCCGCGGTGAAGGAAAGAATAGGAGCGATCAGCCGAGTCAACGCCTCGGCGATTCGCCAGATGGCGGTCTGGGCGCTACGCCGCGCCGGACTGTTTGGCGCTAAGGTATAAAGCCTGTCCTTGATCACATCCAGGTACAGGGCGCTCAAGCCGGAGTTTGTAAACTCGTTGAGCGCCTGATAGGCGCGATGGAACTCAAACTCGTCATACGCTTTGCGGATGGTGGCGTCGAGTTCCGCGGTCTGGGTCAAAATGTACTGATCCAGCGGCTGCATATCCGCCCAGGCGATGGCGTCCGTGGCAGGGCTGAAGCCGGAGAGGTTGCTGAGCAGAAAGCGCAGGGTGTTGCGCAACTTGCGGTAGTTGTCGCTGACCCGTTGCATCAGGTTTTCGCTGGCGGCAACATCCTCACGAAAGTCGACACTGGCTACCCACAGGCGAACAATCTCGCCGCCCAGACGGTTTGCCACGTCGACGGGATCGACTCCGTTCCCCAGCGACTTCGAGAAAGCACGGCCCTGCTCGTCGAGTGTCCATCCACTGGTGGCCACCATCCTGTAGGGAGCAGCGTCGCGGATTCCGACCGAACACAGCAGCGAGGAGTGGAACCAGCCTCGATGTTGATCGCCGCCTTCGGTATAAAGATCGGCGGGCCAGGCAAGCTCCGGTTCCACGTCCAGCACCGCATGCCAACTGGCGCCGCTCTCAAACCATACGTCCAGGATGTCCATCTCCTTGCGGAAGTTCATCACCGCGCCACAAGTCGGACAAGCCGTACCTGCCGGAAGCAGGGAGCCGGCGTCGTACTTGTACCATGCGTCCGCCCCTTCCCTGGAGAAGAGTTCAACAATACCCTTGTTGATCTCTTCGTCGTTGAGGGCTTCATGGCAGCCATTGCAGAGAAATACGGCGATCGGCACACCCCAGATCCGTTGCCGGGAGATGCACCAGTCGGGCCTTGTAGCGACCATGTTCGAGATTCGCTCTTCGCCCCACGCTGGATCCCATGTCACCCGGCTGATCTCCTCCAGTGCCCGCCGGCGGAAGGTCGAATTCGGCTCTTCCGCATTGGGAGAGAGCACCGGAGTTTCCATCGAGATGAACCATTGCTCCGTCGCGCGAAAGATCAGCGGCTTGTGGCAGCGCCAGCAGTGCGGATACTTGTGCTCCAGATTATGACGCCCCATCAGGGCTTGCCTGGAGACCAGCAACGCTTCGATGGGAGCGTTCGCCTTGAAGACATAAAGCCCGTCGTACTCCGATAATCCGTTGCGCAGCTTGCCCTGCGCGTCAACATCGCAGCTAAGCGACAGTCCGTAGCGAAGACCGGTCGCAAAGTCATCCGGACCGTGCGCCGGGGCCGTATGCACGGCGCCGGTACCCTGCTCGGTGGTCACGTAGTCTGCCGTGACCCCCAGGATCTCGCGATCGAGAAACGGATGCGCAAAGGTTGCCCGGTCCAGTTGGACTCCGGGAAACGCGGCGATCTGCTTCGCTGCCTGGAGATTGCCCAGCAAGTCGCACGCATCGCGTACTTGTGGCAGGAGTGCTTCGGCCACGATATAGACATCCTCGCCGTCCTCCAGCGCCGCATAGGAGATCTCAGGATGGAAGGCCACCGCCACGGATGCGGGGAGCGTCCACGGCGTCGTCGTCCAGATGATGGTCCAGACCCTCTTGCCCCGCAGGCGGGCATCGATCTTCGCCGGCGGCGAGGTAAGCCTGTAGCGCACATAGACGGTGGGCGAGGTGTGCATCGCATACTCCACCTCGGCCTCGGCCAGCGCCGTATGGTCGTGAGAGCACCAGTAAACGGGCTTCAAACCCTTGTAAACAAAGCCTTTCTCAAAGAACCCATAAAACGTCTCCAGAATCCTGGCTTCATAGGGAAAATCCATGGTGGCATAGGGTCTCTCCCAGCGGCCAAAGACTCCCAGTCTCTTGAACTGGGAACGCTGCAGATCGACAAACTTTGAGGCATACTCCCGGCACGCCTTTCTCACAGCCACCGGGTCCATCTCAAGCTTCTTTCCACCCAGCTTTTCGTCCACCTTGATCTCGATCGGGAGACCGTGACAGTCCCATCCAGGGACGTACGGCGCGTCGAACCCCGCCATGGTCTTGGTCTTGACGACGAAGTCCTTGATGCACTTGTTCAGCGCGTGGCCGAGGTGGATCGCCCCATTCGCGTAGGGTGGACCGTCGTGGAGGATGTACTTCGGCGCACCCTCGCGAGCCTTGCGAATCTGCTCATACAGATTCTCCTTTTCCCATTCCACCAGCCGCGCGGGCTCATTCTGGGGCAGGTTCGCCTTCATGGCGAACTCCGTCCTAGGGAGGTTCAGGGTCTCTTTGAGGCTTTTCTTCTTGTCATCTTCCGGCATCAACATCTCCAATTTCCGTGCGGCTAAGCAAAGACGGCGCTTATAAATGGACAAACTCCTATTGTAATGGCCGCAGGAGGCAGATGGACCAAGCCGGATTGTCCCGCCTCCGGGCCAGATTGCCTGGGGGGGGAGCCTTGGCGAAAAAAAAGATGCCGGATAGCCACTTTTCCGTTGTGCGCGTCTAAATAGTAAGCAAACCTGGGCAGGAGTTTGTAGAATGAATCCCGGGTCTATGCGATGCGGCCTTCCGCGGTTGAGGTTGGCGTCTCGCTGGTATGTTACCCAATACGCAGAAAAGGAAGACTGCGCCGAGATCCGCATCTTCCCCGTGCCCGATTTGCACCTTCCCTATGCCTGATATTGATACGCTTCCGCCTCCCCCATCCAAGCAGGTCGATCGCGATCCCGCGGGGCCAACTCGGTCCACGGAAGGCGAAGCCGTGCATCTCAGTGGCGAAATCCAGGAAGAGGGTATCTTCACTTCGCTGATTTCGAACCTTCGTGATGCTTTTTTCTCGCCGAAGCTCCCGCCGCTGCAGCTCCAATCCAAGCCGATTGCCGTCTCGGACCCAATGGCAGTCAAGCGCAGCCCGGCGGCTGCGGCGGCTGCGATCGGCGCTCACGTCGTCCTCATTCTGTTGATTGCGCTGTTTATCGCCGCCCAGGTCAAAGTGATCTCCCAGAAGAAGAGCATCGCAACCGTGCATCTAGCCCCGCCTCCGTTGGCTCCCAAGCTCCAGCAGATCGGCGGTGGCGGAGGACAGCACGATGTGACGCCCGTGAATAAGGGCAGATTGCCCAAGCTGGCGGAAAAGCAGTTGATGCCTCCAAAGGCGCCGCCCACCGTGGCGCCGAAACTCACCGTTGTTCCTACAGTCGTAGTGCAAAAGAACGTTCAGTTGGCCAATAACGCGATGCCGAACCTGGGCATGCCAAGCTCGGCTCTGCACGGTGTCTCGCTCGGGAATGGAACCGGCACTGGAATCGGCTCCGGCAATGGCGCGGGTATCGGCCCGGGTTCCGGCGGGAACATCGGCGGCGGCTTGATGCATATCGGTGGTGGTGTCAGCAGTCCCGTGGTGCTCTATCAGCCCGACCCTCAATTTTCCGAAGAGGCGCGTAAGGCGAAGTTTTCCGGGAACGTAGTGGTGTACCTGTGGGTCGATACGGACGGTAGGCCCTCCCATATCCGCGTCGTTCGCGGGGTCGGAATGGGACTGGATGAAAAAGCGGTGGAAGCTGTTCGCCAGTACCGGTTCAAGCCGGCTATGAAGGATGGAAAGCCGGTAACCGTAGACTTGTATGTCGATGTGAACTTCCAGATTCTCTAGTACCACGACCGTTGGAACTTGTCCTCCTTCGCCGCAGGTGGACGATCCGCTTCCTTCATGCCACTCCAACCTCCAACCTGAAGCGATGATCTATGCCCGGCGCCTTGGAGCATCTTCCGTGCAGGGGGTACCCTGTCAGCCTGTGGCAAAACTCCGGCGTTGAAAGAGTACGGGCTTTAGATGTTGCGGAAGAACTCGACGATTTGAAAGAGCCCGGCTTTAGCTTGAAGAGCCCAGACTTTAGCTTGAAGGGTACGGGCTTTAGCCCGTACATAAAGGCAACAAAATCAATGGGCTTTAGCCCCTGAGAGAATGCATTTGGGGATTTCGGTCGAAGCGAGGCCTTTCCCCGCAGCCTCTTTAGCCTACCGAGGCATGCTTTACCCCACAATCCGGACGTTTGCCACGGGCGGTTCGGTAAAACTAACGGCGCATCGTCTACAAGCTCCTCAAGGAGGCCATCCATGAATCATCCTGTGAGCTTGGATTCGCGAACCATCGTACTGACGGAGATTGAAGCGATGGGGGGCGCGGAGCGGAGCGTGCTTGCGCTTTCGCGCTGGCTGCTGCGGCATCATCTGGCGCACCACCTCGTGACCTACCAGGACCGCATCGACATTGCCGCTCACGCGGACCATCCGGTGCAAGTCATACAGCTTCGGCCGGAGATGCGGGCGATGAAGAAGATCTCCGCGTTGCGCAGATATTTCGCGCTGAGACAGGGCGCGCCTGCTCCGCTGATGTCAGGCTTTCAGCCCGCGCTGCATGGAACTTTGGCCGGAGTTCGAGGCTTTCATTGCCTGATGCACGATACGCCGAGCCTCTTTGCAGACGCACACTCCCGTGCGCCAAAACAACGCCTTGTTCGCTGGGTGTCGGACAGAATCGCCGCTCATGGCCTGCAAAGCGGCGGCCGTACCATCGTCACCAGCGAGTATCTCAAGGAGGAGAGCCGGAAGGTCTTCGGTGTGGAGGCGGATATCGCGCGCATGGGAGGGCTCAGCAATCCAGCGGCTTTTCGTTTGCGTCCCGTAAAGGACAAGCTGCGCATGCTGAGCGTTTCGCGTATCGAGACCAACAAGCGCGTCGATTGGATGCTACGGGCGTTAGCCGCCATGGAACACGATCCGTTGCCCCTCTCTTCACGCACCGACTGGATGCTCCATTTGGCGGGCCAGGGTTCGCAGATGGAGAGGATGCGGGAGCTTGCCGCCACCCTTGGGCTTTCCAGCCGCGTTCATTTTCCTGGATATGTCCGTGATGCCGAACTGGAGCAGCTTTATGCCGAAGCCCACCTGTTCCTTATGCCGGCAGTCCAAGGCTACGGTATTCCAGCGATTGAGGCGCTCACGCGAGGCTTGCCTGTGCTGCTGCATCGCGAATCGGGGGTCAGCGATATTCTTCGCGCGACTCCGTGGGCCACGGTGATAAACGGTGGCGAGGAAGGATTACTCTCCGGTTTGCGCGATGCCATCGACGCGGTCATCCGTGGAACGCAGATGAAAGCCGCGCTTCCCGTTCTTCCCACGGAAGACGAGTGGGCAGAGCGTGTCGCCCGCCTCTGCGGTTGGCTTTAGCGCCGTATTGGAAACTCCGTTCCGGCCCTCACCAGAAACTTCTTCCGCTGAGGGGGTCTGTTGCCTTGAAAGAGTGCGGCTGTTCTCCTCCAAATCACCACAAAATCGCCATCCTCCAAATCACCACAAAATCGTCATCCTGAGCGGAGGCTCGCGCGGTTTTATGCGAGAGCCGGAGTCGAAGGACCTGCCACCAAGCCTGTGCCACCTCAAATGTCCGCCGCTTTCGGGCAAGAATCAACTACTATCGGTCGCCAGAACACGCGGCAGGCCCCGCCGACACGCCGTTGATTCTCGCCAGAAAGGTCCTGACATCGGTGTTAGAACACGCTTGGCGGCAGATCCTTCGGCTTCGCGCTACGCGCTTCGCTCAGGATGACAGATTTTGGGGGGCACTGGAGAGACACTGCCTCCCCACAAGCAGGTTTCTGACTCGATGGAGGGCGCCGTAGGCCCATGAGCGGACTCACCAGAAGAATTTGTCATCCTTCGCAGCAGCCGGAGGATCTGCTTTCCTTCATGCCGCTTCAACCTTCAACCTGAAGCGATGAGGTATACCCCGCGAATGAGATATCTGTATTTGTTAACCATGAAACTCTTCCGACGGGCCGATTGCCGGCTCAATCAGAGCAGGATTGGCTTCCAACTGCTCGATCAGGCCGGGTCCATGACCCAGGGCCTCCAGGATGCGCAGGTTGTTTGCGACCTTGCTGATACGCGGGTCGTAGCGCAGATGCTCGCTGGCAAGTTCGGGAGCAAAGGTAAAACCTACACGGTTGCAGCCGCCGCTGAGTAGTGCCGCCAAAATCACGCGAGTGGGCTCGTTGCCCATCGTGAGAAGCACCGCATAACGCTCGCGACCGAAGACCTTTGCTCTGCGGATGGCGTTTGCGGCGGCAAGAAGCTCACGCAGAGGGTTGGGCGTTGGCACAAGCTTTTCAAGACCCGGGTTGTTGCGTAGAACATCAAGAGCGACGCCGCTCGCCGCGGCCGCTACGCGAGCGCCCGGAATTACCGCGTGCAGCGCGGGGATCAATGGAGTTGCGAGAGTTGCACTCTCGATGGTTTGGGGATATTGCAGAAGCAGGAAGTTGCGGATCTCTGAAAGCTCAGGCTGCGCGGGTTGGAGCATCCGCTCCAGCTCGCGGAGGTTGACCAAAGCGACGGATTTGAGAACAGATGCGATGATCGGAAGATCCCAAGGACTGCGTTGTCCCCGCCTACATCTTGTAGCGGCCCATCTCGTCGTCGTTGAGGCTTTCCAGCCAGCGGCGCAGATCCTCGGGGCTTAGGCTGGTGCTCCCGTTGGAGGCGCGGCGGGCATGCTCGTAGACCTGTTGGGAGACGAAGATGGGGCAGTCGGCGCGGAGCGCGAGAGCGATGGCGTCGGAGGGGCGGGCGTCGACAGCGATCATCTCACCGGCCTGGTCCATCCAGATGGTGGCATGAAAGGTATCCTCGCGAAGGTCGCCGACGACCACGCGGGTGACGCGCCCGTTGAGTGCTTCGATCGAGTTGCGCAGCAGGTCGTGCGTCCAGGGCCGGACGGTGGTGGCCTTTTCGATCTCGAGCGCGATGGCATTGGCTTCGAAGACACCCACCCAGATGGGGAGAACAACCTCTCCGGCGAGATCGTTGAGTACAACGATCGGCATCTTGGTGGATGGGTCGATCATGAGGCCGCGGATGCGGACCTCGATCTCTGGCTCAAGTGCTGGATGTTCTTCCAACTCGGGTTTGAAGCCAGGGAGATGCATGGGGCTAGTGTAACGCCTGGAGAGTAAGTCAGCGAGTCAACAAATCAACAAGTCAACCGAGATCCCATTCATAGGCTTTCTTTCCACCCCAGCGAGCAAAGGCGCCCGCCGGGGGCCCCGGCCTTTCGGAGGAAACCGATCGGAGCAAACGGCGATCGCCCACCGCTGTTTTCTCTACCCTCTACCCTCTACGCCCTACACTCTTCCCTTTACGCCCTGTCTTCCGGGAGGCGGGCGTTGAGGGCCGTTGGGGCCGTGTTCCACCATGACGGGCAGAACCTGATCGAGATGGCGCGCATAGTTGCGGCGCTGGATCTCGCGCTGGCGGGCGTTGAGGATGGCCAGCCGCTCCGCCTTGACCTCCTCGGGGATGGAATCTTCCATGTGGATGGCGGGAGTGTTGGGGCGCGGAGAGTACTTGAAGCCGTAGATCCCGTCGTAGCCCACGGTATCGAGCAGGGTGATGGTCTGCTCGAAGTCGCGATCCGTCTCGCCGGGAAAGCCGACGATGATGTCCGAGGTGAGCGAGATATCGCGCCGCGCAGCCTTCGCCCATCCGACGCGCTCCAGGTACCACTCCCGCGTATACTCGCGCTGCATGGCGCGCAGGATGCCGTTGCTGCCCGATTGCACCGGGAGATGCACGTGGTCGCAGAGGGTGGGAACCGCGTCAATCGCCTCCACGATGTCGCGCGTAAAGTCTCTCGGGTGGGAGGTTGTGAAGCGCACCCGCTGGATGCCCGCGACCTCACCAACCGCGGCCAGAAGCTCGGCGAAGGTGCGTTTGCCGGAGGGGTCCTGGTAGCTGTTGACGTTCTGGCCGAGCAGTTGAATCTCCGTGAAGCCAAGCTGCGCAATCCGCTGGGCCTCCGCCAGAACCGAGGCGGAGGTGCGAGAGCGCTCCTTTCCGCGGGTATACGGCACGACACAGTACGCACAGAACTTGTCGCAGCCTTCGATGATCGTGATGTAGCCGCGGTGCGGATGGGTGCGGGCGGTGAACTCGGTGTCGAAGGTCTCGCCGCTCTGGCGGTCGTCAAGACCGGTAATTCGGTTCTCGCCGGCTTCCAGACGGGCCAGCATCTCGGGGAGATTCCGGTAGGAGGCGGAGCCGGCGACCAGGGAGACGTAGGGGGCGCGCTCAAAGATCCTGGCGCCCTCCTGCTGGGCCACGCAGCCCAGAACCGCGAACTTCTTGCCCTCGCCCTGCAGGCGCTTGTACTCGTTGAGGCGGTGGAAGACCTTCTGCTCGGCTTTGTCGCGGATCGAGCAGGTGTTGTACAGAATGAGAGTGGCATCGGCCTCGCCGGCGGCCTGGGTATAGCCTTCCCGCAGCAGCGTGCCAACGACCTTCTCGGAGTCGTGCGCATTCATCTGGCAGCCAAAGGTTTCAATGTAGAAGCTTTTCATGGGACCGGGAGGGAGCTTTCGTGGGAGAGTGCGCCGCTAGGATCAGTAAGGATCAGTATAGAAGGCAGCCAACCCCAGGCCAAGACGCCCAACCGAGAATCTGCCTTCCGTGGCCGCTACCCATGCTCCGTGGATGTGTCCTTCCACGGCAAGGCGGAAGAACTGCCTTCCTGCATGCTCCTCATGCGCCAACGATCAGCCGTCCTGGCGCCAAGGTGACGGCGGCCAGGCTGTTCTGGTCTCCTCATCCATGTAAGTCGTTGAAAAATTGAATATCTCTTACAGATCTATCTATCTCGGGAAGGTTGCGGGGACCTTCGCTGCCACTGCATCGCCCAGTGAAGGGACTGGGTAACGGAAGTTTCCATCGAACGGCGGCGTGCGAGGGGGTGCGGCGGCGTGCTATCCTCGGCGGGGTTTGAGAGGGTGCAATGAAAGGCGATGGGAAGCTGGAGAATCAGGTGGGATCGGCGCTCAATAGCAGCGCGGCACGGATGAAGCAGAACCGCGCGGCGATACTGGCGCTGCTGACCGAGCTGCGGGGCGAGGAGGATCAAATCCGCCTGGGGGGTGGTGCAAAGGCGGCGGAGGCGCAACGGGCCAAGGGCCGGTTGACGGTGCGGGAGAGGTTGAGCCTGCTTCTGGATGAAGGAACAGAGCTGCTGGAGCTGGGCCTGTGGGCGGCGCATGGGATGTATACCGAGTATGGAGGCGCTCCGGCTGCCGGCGTGGTAACCGGCCTGGGAAGAGTGTGCGGACGGCTGTGCATGATCGTGGCCAACGATGCGACCGTGAAGGCGGGAGCGTTCTTCCCGATGACCGCCAAGAAGGTGCTGCGCGCTCAGACCATTGCGCTCGAAAATCGTATTCCAACCCTGTACCTGGTGGATTCAGCCGGCGTCTTCCTTCCGTTGCAGGAGGATGTGTTTCCGGATACGGACGACTTTGGGCGGGTGTTCCGGAATAACGCGGTGATGAGTTCGCTGGGAGTTCCGCAGATCACGGCGATTATGGGGATGTGCGTGGCAGGGGGCGCCTACCTCCCGGTGATGACCGACACCGTGCTGATGACGGAGGGGTCGGGGTTGTTTCTGGCCGGGCCGTCGCTGGTGCAGGCGGCAATCGGGCAGAAGACAGGGGCCGAGGAGCTGGGTGGAGCGGCCATGCATGCGGAGATCTCCGGGACGGTGGACTTCAAGGAGCCCAACGATCACCTGTGCATCGCGCGGCTGCGCAGTCTGGTGGACAAGATGGGAGAACGGCACGCATCGGCAGGAACGGAGGTATTCTCGCGGATTGCCTATGACAGCGCCAGGGATGCGCCGCTGTTTCCAGCCGAGGAGATGTACGGGTTGATCAGCCCCGCGCCGGGGGCCAGCAACGTCTATGACATGCGCGAGGTGATTGCGCGAATCGTCGACCGCAGCGTCTTCGATGAGTACAAGGCGGAGTTTGGGCGGACCGTTCTGTGCGGGTGGGCGCGGATCGGCGGGCGGGCTGTAGGGATCGTCGCAAACCAGAAGACCAACCAGACCCAGACTGTGGCGATGGGACCAATGGCCGGGAGCAAGCGGATCGAGGTGGGTGGAGTCATCTACACCGAGGCCGCGCAGAAGGCGGCGCGGTTCATCATGGACTGCAACCAGAACCTGACGCCGCTGATCTTCCTGCATGATGTGAACGGGTTCATGGTGGGCAAGGATGCGGAGTGGTCCGGGATTATCCGGGCGGGGGCGAAGATGGTCTCCGCCGTGTCCACCAGTGTTGTCCCGAAGATTACGGTGATCATAGGCGGGAGCTTTGGCGCGGGTCACTATGCGATGTGCGGCAAGGCGTATGACCCGCGCTTCCTGTTTGCATGGCCTACGGCAAGGTATGCGGTGATGAGCGGCGCATCGGCGGCGGGAACGCTGGCCGAGGTGCGCGCCAGGCAGATGGAGCGCGGAGGCAAGACCCTGAGCGACGCCGAGAAGAAAGCCCTGTACGACGAGATCAAGGGCGCCTATGACGCGCAGGCCGACCCGCGCTACGGCGCCGCGCGGCTGTGGATTGACGCCATCATCGATCCGGCCAGGACGCGCGAGGTGCTGATCATGGCGCTGGAGGCCTGTGCGCTGAATCCAGAGGTAGCAAGATTCAATCCGGGTGTACTGCAAACTTAGTGCGATAATCGCATAGTTTTGCGCGGCAACAAGGAGGGGTTGCGCACCTATTCTACCCAACGGTAAATTAGACAGGCCGGCAAGATGGCCGAACAAGCGATCTGCAAGCGGGCCCTGAGCATCTCAAAGGCGGGAGCGCGGTAAGCGCGCCAAGGAGTTGAAGCGATGAGTGTAGCGGTTGAAACGGTGGAGGGGCTTTACCCCTTTGTGCTGACGGAGAGCCAGGAGGCGCTGCGCAAGGAGATTCGGCAGTTTGCCGCGCGCGAGATTGCGCCCCACGTAGCGGAGTGGGATGAGAAGAGCCAGTTCCCTACCGCCGTGGTGAAGAAGCTGGGGGAGATGGGACTTCTGGGCGTGATCTTTCCGCCGGAGTATGGCGGCTCAGGGATGGGCTATGTGGACTATGTGCTGGCCATTGAGGAGCTGTCGGCGGTGGATGGATCGGTGGGCATTATCGTGGCCGCGCACAACTCACTGGCCACCAACCACATCTTCCTGGCGGGCAATGAAGAACAGAAAAAACGCTACGTGACCAGGCTGGCCAGTGGCGAGTGGCTCGGAGCGTGGGGGTTGACGGAGCCGGGGTCGGGATCCGATGCCGGCGGCGCCCGCACCTCCGCGGTGCGCAAGGGCGACAAGTGGATCCTGAACGGGACCAAGACGTTTATCACCAATGGGAGCCACGCGGATGCCGCTGTGGTGATCGCGGTGACGGACAAGAGCAAGGGCACGCATGGTCTTTCGGCGTTTGTGGTGGAGAAAGGGACCAAGGGCTTCCGGCCGGGAAAGAAGGAGAGCAAGCTGGGACTGCGGGCCAGCGACACCAGCGAGCTTGTCTTTGAAGACTGCGAGATTCCGGCGGAGAATCTGCTGGGGGTCGAGGGCCAGGGTTTCGTGGATGCCATGCGGGTGCTGGATGGTGGCCGGATCTCGATTGCGGCGCTATCGCTTGGAATTGCCCGCGGAGCGCTGGATGCGGCACTCAAGTATGCGAAGGAGCGGCGCCAGTTTGGCAAGGCCATCGCGGAGTTCCAGGGAATCCAGTGGAAGCTGGCCGATATGGCCACGGAGTTGGATGCGGCGCGGCTGCTTACACAAAGAGCCGCCGTACTGAAGGATGCCGGGCGGACAGTGACCCGCGAGTCCGCCATGGCCAAGCTGTTTGCCAGCGAGGTTGCGGTGAGGATTTGCAATGAGGCAGTGCAGTTGTTTGGAGGCTATGGGTTTATCAAGGACTATCCCGTGGAGAAGTTCTATCGCGATGTGAAGCTGTGCACCATTGGCGAGGGAACCAGCGAGATCCAGCGGATGGTGATTGGACGGGAGATTCTGAAGGTACAGCCCTCGCGCGGATAGCTAGGCGCAGCCCTCACTTGGATGGGTAGGCGCAGCCCTCACTTGGATGGGTAGATAGGTGGATAGAAGGTGACCGAGGCCGAAGCCGTGAAGATCGTCGAGTGCCCGCGCGATGCCTGGCAGGGGCTGAGGAGGCAGATTCCCGCGCCAACGAAGGCGGCCTATCTGCGCCGGCTGATCGATGCGGGGTTTCGGCACATCGACGCGGTCAGCTTTGTCTCCCCTGCCGCCATTCCGCAGATGGCGGACTCCGAGGAGGTGCTGCGGCTGCTGGAAGCCTCAGGAACCCTCGAGGGCGTGGAGATCCTTGGCATTGTGGTGAACGTCAAAGGGGCGGAGCGCGCGATTGCCACCGCGGCCGTGACGACGCTGGGGTTTCCCTACTCGATCTCGCCGAGCTTTCTGGGCCGAAACCAGCACCAGACGCAGCAGGAGGCCCTGCTGGCGCTCGAGACCATCCACCGGCTGGCTGCGCAGGCGGGGTTGCGGTTGGTCGCCTATATCTCCATGGCGTTTGGCAACCCCTATGGCGACCACTGGAGCCTGCCGGAGGTGCTGCGAGCCTGTGCAACGCTGGAGTCGATGGGGATACGCCAGATCTCGCTGGCGGACACGGTGGGCGCGGCCACCTCCCTGGAGGTGCTGGAGGTGGTGGGCGAGGTCGTCGCCGAGCATTCGAAGTTGGAGATTGGGGTACATCTGCATGTCCGGCAAGATAGGGCGGCAGATAGGATCAAGGCAGCGTATGCGGGAGGTTGCAGACGATTCGACGCGGCGATGGGCGGGCTGGGCGGGTGCCCGTTCGCGCAGGATGCGCTGGTAGGCAATCTCCCGACGGAGTCGCTGCTGGCCATGCTTCGTGAACTCGGCGCAACCGTGCCCGGAGTGCGCAGCGACGCTCATGAAATGGATGAACTGATCCGCGAGACGGCATGGATAGCGCAGGAGTTTGGCGGACATGGAGTTCGATAGCAGCTCGATAGCAGATTTCGATAGCAGAGTTCGATAGCGGAGTTCGATAGCAGATTGATAGGAGAGATGGTGTGAGCTTCAAAACGATTGTGGTGAAGGACGAGGGCGACCAGGGTTGGGTGCGGACCATTCGACTGAACAGGCCGGAGCGGCGCAATGCGATGACTCCGGAGATGCAGACGGAGTTGACGGCCGCGATGGAGGAGGCGGCCACCAGCGCCTGCCGCGTGGTGGTCTTCGAGGGCGCCGGCGAGGCGTTCTGCTCGGGACTGGATCTGTCCGTGCTGCAGGCCTCCAAGGATAGGACGGCGGACGAGCATCGGGAGGACGCGGAGCGGGTTGCGCTCCTGTTTCGCACGCTCTATGAGCTGCCCAAGGCGACGATTGCAGCGGTGCAAGGACCGGCCATCGCCGGAGGAACCGGCCTGGCGACGATCTGCGACTTTACGCTGGCCGTGCCCGCCGCCAGGTTTGGCTATACCGAGGTGCGGATCGGATTTGTGCCGGCGCTGGTCTCGGCGTACCTGGCGCTGCAGATTGGGGAGCGGCAGGCACGCGCTCTGCTGCTGACGGGAAGGCTCTTCGATGCGGCCGAGGGGTATCGGGTGGGGTTGGTGACGGAGGTGGTTGCTCCGGAAGAGTTGGGAGCCCGCGTACGCGCCTTGGCAGAGGCGGTGGCGGCCAATAGCCCGGAGAGTGTGCGGGCGACCAAACATCTACTGGCCTTGCAGAATAAGGTCTGGCTGGATGCGGCGATTGCGATGTCGCTGGAGGCGAACGCGCACGCACGGGAGACGCCGGACTTCTATGAGGGAGTCACGGCGTTTCTGGAGAAGCGAAAGCCGGTGTGGGCCAAGTAGCGCGGGCGAGCGGGCAAACGAGATGGAAGAGAAGGAGAAGGAGGAGAAGGAAGAGACGGAAGAGGCCGGTCTGCTCTGGCAATACCAGCTTGCTCGATCCAGTCTCCTCCGCCTACCTCACGAACTTGTCATCCTTCGCCGCAGGCGGAGGATCTGCTTTCCTCAGCGTCACCCATACGGATGCGAATTAATGAAGAGATTCAGCAAGGTCATCCCATGTGGAATTGGACTCTGTTATCAACGCGAGCTTTTCAGAGCGGGTCATGTGCTTCAGGTATTTCTCGCGGGCGATTGCGTTGGAGATGTATTGGAAGCGCTCGAAGTAGACCAGGCGGTGGATGTTGTAGCGCCGAGTGAACGCCTCGGCGGCGCCTTCACGGTGTTCCGCCAAGCGGCGCCGGAGGTTCTTCGTTACGCCGATGTAGAGGGTGCGGGAACGGCTCGATAGGATGTAGACGAAGTAGTTGTGGTCCTTCGGCATAGTGACAGGATAAGCGGAAAGCAGATCCTCCGCTTCGCGAAGGATGACAATTCCTTAGGGCTTGCGCACGAATAACATGGACAGATAACCAAGAGCGACAAACCCTGTTCCAGCCGAAGCTGGCTTCAACACATGGTGCTTCGAACTACTCCAGTTTCTCTCAATGACCGCTGGAGTGTGCATGTTTTTGATGCGCGATCCCATGGTGTGGCCCCAGAGAGGCTACCCTTCGCAGGTCCAACTCCCAACCCTACAAACTTGTCATCCTTCGCCGCGGACGGAGGATCTGCTTTCCGCTTATCCTATGGTCACCATGGCGAAGACTCTGCACTGCCCCATCTGCCGCAAGCCAGTCCCACTCGACTCTCCCGAGGTTCCCTTCTGCTCCGAGCGCTGCCGCACCATCGATCTCGGCAAGTGGGCCTCCGGCGACTACAAGATCTCCTCCCCCATCCTCGACCCCGATCTGCTCGAAGACCTCGATCACGCCCAGCAGCAACTGCATCCCACCGGCGAATCGAACCAGTGGAAGAACTAGCCTTCGGTATAGTGCCCGCATCAGCGGAAAGCAGATCCTCCGCCTGCGGCGAAGGATGACAAGGTTTTAAGGTATGGGTCACCAGCGAAAGGGGCTTCTGCCCCCCTGATGTATGCCCGTCCTTCGCACCCCAGGTAAAATCTCCAAGTGACCGACATCCCAAAAACCCGCAAGACCAAATGGGCATGGGCCCTCTCCACCTTCTTCGGCGTCGGCTACCTCAAGCCCGGCCCCGGAACCTACGGCTCTGTCGCCGCACTCCTGCTCTGGTACGCCGCCGCGCATCTCTTCCCCTCCACCCGCCTCGCCCTCGCCGTCGCTACGGCAGTGGTTGCGCTGCTCGTCACCGCCGTCGGCATCCCTGCCTCCACCATCACGGCCCGCGAAGCCGAGCGGAAAGATCCCGGCTTCGTCGTCATCGACGAGGTCGCCGGCCAACTCGTCGCCCTTATCCTGATGCCACCTGAGTGGCCTTACGCTCTGCTTGCGCTGCTTCTCTTCCGCCTCTTCGACATCACCAAGCCCGGACCCATCCGCCGCCTGGAAGCTCTTCCCGAAGGTACCGGCATCATGCTCGACGACGTAGCCGCCGGCCTCCTCGCCCTGCTCTGCGGCGCGATCATCGCCCACTTCTTCCCGCATCTCCGCTAAAGCATCTTAAGTGCAGGTGGAAACAAACATCCATGGGCGTCGAGGCGTCTCAAGCCGCCTATAGCAGCATGGCTCTATCCCCTCACAGCGGTGGGCATGCTTTCCCCGCTGGGGTGGATTTGCATCGCTCCGCCTCCGCGAATACCCTAACCATCAATGCCTCTGCTCCACCCATCGCGCCCCCAGCCCACGCCTCCAGCCGCACCCCACCTCGACCATCTCTACCCCCGCTCGGCCATTCCCGGCGGCAACTTTGAGGTTCTGGGCTCGCATCTGCTCTCGCCCGACCCCAGGCAGCCCACCGCGGCGCCGCAACTCCCCCTCGCCTTCTTCGGAGAGATCCCCGCCAACCTCGACTTCGCGCGTTCCTCGCGCGCCATGATCCGTGTTCCCTCCGGCGCCATCTCCTCCAACCTCCACCTTCGCCACAACGGCCTCGCCAGCAATCCGCTCCACGCCAACATCGGCATTCCCATGGTCGAGGACCTCCACGTCATCTCCAATCCCGCAGTCGACGCCGAGGGCAACCTCTACGCCATGGTCTCCGGCCCGCGCGGCGAGCAGGTTCCCGTCTCCATCTTCCGCGTCGCCCGCGACCTCCAGGTCACTCCCTTCGTCCGCGAGATTCTCAACGTCTCCGCCCTCGCCTTCGGATGCGACGGCAACCTCTACGCCAGCTCCCGCACCGAGGGCACCATCTATCGCATCACCCCCTCCGGCGCCATCTCCACCTTCGCCGAAGGCATGGGCATCGCGACCGGCATCGCCTTTGACCGCGACGGCAACCTCTTCGTCGGCGACCGCTCTGGCACCATCTTCAAGATCGTTTCCACCTCCGGCGACATCCCACAGAACGATATCCCAGGGGACAAGCCCCCCGCCGTTCTCAACCCCCATCACACCGGCGCAGCCGGCGAGATCTTCGTCTTCGCCACTCTCGAGCCCTCTACCGCCTTCTACCACCTGTGCTTCCGCCCCGACGGCGCGCTGATGGTCACCACCCCAACCATCAGCTCCCACCAGTCCGTCTACGCCATCGACCCCCAGGGCAACACCACCACCTACTACCGCGGCCTCGGCCGTCCCCAGGGCATGGCCTTCGACAGCGACGGCAACCTCTACGTCGCCGCCTCGCTGCATGGCCATCGCGGCATCGTTCGCCTCTGGGACTCGCGCGAAACCAACGCCACCAAAGCCGAGCTGATCGTAGCCGGCAACGACCTCATCGGCCTTTGCTTTCTCGACGACGGCTGCGCCGCCCTGGCCACCAACTCCACCATCTTCCACGCCGATCTCGGCATCCAGGGCCTCCCACTCATCTAAATCAGCAGCCTGTCCTGAGCGCAGCCGAAGAAGGACAACAAGAAACGCGACGTGCTCCCAATTGAAACTCCACCCTCTCCACTCTTCGTAACACCATCAACACCCGCCTGCGATACCATCGAAAGCACATGCTAGCCGAGATCATTGCCGTTGGCTCTGAGATGCTCACGCCACATCGCCAGGACACCAACTCCCTCTACCTCACCACCGGCCTCAACGACCTCGGTGTTACCGTTGCCTTCAAGACGATCGTCGGCGACCATCGCGAGCGTCTCGTCTCGGCCATCGAGACCGCCCTCAACCGGGTCGATATCGTCATCCTCTCCGGCGGCCTTGGCCCCACCGAAGACGACCTTACACGGGAGTGCGTTGCCCAGACTCTTCACCTTCCGCTGCTGCGTAACGAGGCCATCCTCGCCTTTCTCCAGCAACGATTCTCCGCCCGCAGCCTGGAGATGCCGCCCAACAACGCCCGCCAGGCCGACCAGATCGAAGGCGCCAGCATCCTTACCAACCGCAACGGAACCGCTCCCGGCCAATGGCTCGACCTCATCTACAACGGCGGCCGCAAGCTTATCGCCCTGCTTCCCGGTCCACCCAGGGAGATCAGCTCGATCTTCGACGCCGAGTGCAAGCCGCTGCTCGCCGCCGCTCTGCCGCCCAATCACCTCGCCCGCCGGCAGCTCCGCATGGCATTGCTCCCGGAAAGCCATGTAGACGCTCGCACCGCGCCCATCTACAAACAGTTCCCTGACGTGGAGACGACCATCCTCGCCGGCTCCGCCGAGATTCAGCTTCACTTCTCCTGCGTCAAACCCACGCAGGCCGAGGCCGAAGCCCGCGTCGAAGCCGTCTCCGACGCCGTCGCCCGCGAGATGGGCGACGACATCTTCTCCTTCAACGGCGAATCCCTCGAGGAGGTCGTTCTGCTCATGCTCGGCGTTCGCCGCCGCACCCTCGCCATCGCCGAGAGCTGCACCGGAGGCTGGCTGGGCGAACGCCTCACCTCCGTTCCCAACAGCTCTCGCGTCTTCCTCGGCGGCGCCATCGCCTACTCTGACCGCAGCAAGACCGCGCTCGCCGACGTCCCCGCCTACCTCATCGACGAGCACGGGGCCGTCTCGGACGAGGTCGCCCGCGCCCTCGCGGAGGGCATTCGCCGCCGCACCGGCAGCTCCCTGGCCCTCAGCATCACCGGCATCGCCGGCCCCTCCACCCCGCGCGGTCCCGACGCCAGCAAGCCTGTCGGCTTGGTCTACATCGCACTCACCGACGGCGAAGACACCCAGGTCAAGGAGATCAAACTCTCCGGCAACCGTGACCGGGTCCGCCGCTGGGCCACCCAGCACGCCCTTGAGATGCTCCGTCATCACCTGCTGTAGAACCTTTGTGGATGAGTATCCCCAAAAAGGCGTGCGGTAGCGTTCTCATCGGAGAAAACGCCGATCGAAGCCGCGGCATCGCATTCTCGTTACACTGCAAGTTGCTGTACCACCGCTGCTACACTCAACAGCAATAGATCATGATGCCCTGGTTCCTCACACTCGCAACCGCCTACCTGCTTGGCTCCATCCCCTTCGGCTACCTTCTGGTCCGGGTCTTCCGCAAGCAGGACGTCCGCGCCACCGGCAGCGGCAACATCGGCGCCACCAACGTCATACGTGCCGGTGGCGCCGGACTTGGCCTGCTTACGCTCCTCTTCGACGCCCTCAAGGGCTACGCCGCCGTCCTCATCGCCATGCACCTGGCGCCCAACACCCAGCATGGCCCATCCACGCTGGCCATCGCCGCCGCGGCCGCGGCCGTCCTCGGCCACGTCTTCCCGGTCTGGCTCCGCTTCCGCGGCGGCAAGGGAGTCGCCACGGCGCTCGGCGTCTTCATCGCCCTGGAGCCGCTGGTGGTGCTCTGCGCGGTCGGGGTATTCGTCCTCATCGTCGCCACCACACGCCTGGTCTCACTCGGCTCCATCCTTGCCGCAGTCTCCATACCGCTCTTTGCACTACTGCTGGCGCCGCATCGCTCGAATGCGTTGCTGGCAGGCCTGAGCTTTATCTCGCTGCTCAGCATCCTGAAACACCACGCCAACATCGTTCGTCTCCTGCACGGTACAGAGAGCCGTTTCGGCTCGAACAAGGAGCCAGATTCCAGGAAAAAACATAAAGAAAAAAGTGAAAGATAAAGCCGCAACGACGTGAAAGATAAAGCCACCAAAGACATGAAAAACAACGCCATCAAGAAGGCAAAGGCATGAGCCGCATCGCTATCATCGGCGCTGGCGCGTGGGGAACCGCGCTCGCTATTTCGCTCGCCCGTCATGGCGGACATCGCCTTACCCTCTGGGCGCACTCTCCCGACCACGCCGTGCAACTGGCCAACACCGGCGAAAACACCCGCTATCTTCCCGGCTTCATTCTGCCCTCCAACGTCGAGATCACGCATAACCTGAGCTTCGCCATCTCCGGCGCGGACGTCATCCTCTGCGTCACGCCCTCGCAGGCTCTGCGCTCCGTCGTGGAGCAACTCGCTCCCATGCTCACCGCCCGCCAGGTTCTCCTCTCCGCCAGCAAAGGCATCGAGGAGAGGACCTTTCTGCGTATGTCGCAGATCATCTTCGAGTACGCTCCAGAGAACCCTATCGGCACCCTGGGCGGCCCATCCTTCGCCTACGAGGTCGCCGCCGCCATGCCCACCGCCATCACCCTGGCCATCGACAGCCCCGTCCTGGGCAAATCCCTGCAGGACGACTTCAGCTCCGCCAGCCTGCGCACCTATCGTAATGAGGACGTCATCGGCACCGAACTCGGTGGATCTCTCAAAAACGTCATCGCTCTCGCCGCAGGAATCATTCACGGCCTCCAACTGGGCAACAACGCCACCGCCGCGCTCATCACCCGCGGCATCGCCGAGATCACCCGCCTGGCCATGGCCTGCGGCGGCCGCCGCGAGACCATGTCCGGCCTCTCCGGCATCGGGGACCTTGTGCTCACCTGTACCGGCGGTCTCTCCCGCAATCGCACCGTCGGCGTCGAACTGGGCAAGGGCCGCAAGCTGGAGGAGATCATCGCCGGCCTGAACGGCAAGGTCGCGGAAGGCGTTCTCACCACCACCGCGGCGCTCGGCCTCGCCCGGCGCTACGGCGTGGAGATGCCCATCACCGAGCAGATGGCCGCCATCCTGCACCAGAACAAGGCGCCCCTCGACGCCATCCGCGAACTCATGTCCCGCCCCGGCCGCACGGAGTAGCAAGCCGCCCGTTCCGTTACACTAACTCCTGATGGCTTTTTCAATCTTCGGCAAGCGCGACACACCAACCCCGTCTGCGGAACCGGTGAAACAAACCGCTCCCCGTGGCCTCTTCGACCGCATGAAGCAGGCGGTTGCGCGGACCCGCGAATCGCTCTCCAACTCCATCGCCTCGGTCGTCGCGCTCACCCGCGAGGTGGACGAAGCCTCCCTCGACGACCTCGAACTCGCGCTTCTGGCCGGCGACATCGGCTCCACAACCACCAACGTGATCATCACCAGGCTGCGTGATCGCGCCCTTCGCCACGGCATCTCCAACGGTGCCGAACTCAAGACCCAACTGAAAGCCGAAATCCTTCGCATCCTGAATTCCGCCGACTTGGATTCCGCCGATTCAGATTCCGCCGATTCGGACTCCGTCAATCACCCGGTAACCCACCCCGCCAGTCCCCCCGAAGTCATCATGATGGTCGGCGTCAACGGCACCGGCAAGACCACCACCAGCGGCAAGCTGGCCGCACTCTATCGCCGCCCAACACCCGAACACCCGGACGGCCAGACCGTTCTTCTTTGCGCTGCCGACACCTTCCGCGCAGCCGCCATCGAGCAACTCGAAGTATGGGCCCAGCGCTCCAACGTCGATCTCATCAAGACACGCCAGGGCGGCGACCCGTCCGCCGCCCTCTTCGACGCTCTGACCGCCGCCAAGGCGCGCGCAACGAATATTCTGATCGTCGATACTGCCGGCCGCCTCCACACCAAAACCGACCTGATGAAGGAACTCGACAAGATGCGCCGCACCGCCGAGCGCCTCGTCCCGGCCGCGCCTCACCAGACGCTGCTCGTCATCGACGCAACCACAGGCCAGAATGGCCTGCAGCAGGCCCGCATCTTCACCGAAGCAGCGCACGTTACCGGCATCGTGCTCACCAAGCTCGATGGCAGCGCCAAGGGCGGCATCGTCGTCGCCATCGCCCATGAACTGGGCCTTCCCGTTCGCTACGCCGGCATCGGAGAAAAGCTCGAGGACATCCTTCCCTTTGATTCCACAGCCTTCGTGGACTCCCTCCTCGACTGAACAGAAAATAGGAAATAGGAAATAGGAAGACCGTATGCTCCCATCGACGCACAGACCGGCATGGCTCTCTTCCGCAATACGCTCTGGCTCCGTTAAGTGCTCACTGGCGGTTGCGCCTGCAGATTCCACGCTTCAGCCGCGAACAACCCCACAAGCGCCAGGCAGTCACAGGGGCCCCCGTTACCGGCGCAATCATGTTGATGCGTGCGAAGAACATGGACGCCTCCAGCATCGTCTGCTCCTGCGTGTCGCCCTGCGCGAAGATTCCTTGTTCCCGCGTCTCCTGCCCCCTCATCTCATGCTCCTGTATCCATTCATGCTCCTGTATCCATTCATGCTCCTGTATCCATTCATGCTCCTCTATCTCGGAGGCGCATCGCGGAGTCCATCTATCCTGATCTGACAGGTTCATCCCATTCATGTTCTTCACTCTCCAGGACGAGCTTCACCTCACCCGCGCCCTCAGCCTCGCGCGGCAAGCCGCAGCCTTCGCCAGTCCCAACC
>JABEBX010000555.1_pt1 | contig 23825 bp, 27 predicted proteins | sample 7245971 | NCBI WGS metagenome assembly JABEBX01 (sample SAMN14506365, study PRJNA622280) | hot springs metagenome | biome: hot spring [ENVO:00000051]|acidic hot spring [ENVO:00002120]; feature: spring [ENVO:00000027]|sediment [ENVO:00002007]; material: sediment environment [ENVO:01001048]... | reverse complement strand
CCTTTGCGCGCCTGGTAAAGGAGCCCGCGTATTTCAGTGTCGCTATACTTGGTGATCAACCCGCTCATTATGCCAAGGCACCAATCAAACCACGGAGTTCCGTGGCCACAGGGCATCCCGTACGGATCTCTGTCCTAGATGGTTTCGCGGACCCGGCCATCAGACATATACCCCACCCAGTGAGCGGCAAGGTCAACCGCCATCAAAATCACCTTTGTTCTCATTACGAAAACGCAACATTCGAGGCAATACCCACTTTGAGTCCATCGAACCAGTTCAAAAAGCGCTGAACGTGTTCACCTTCGTAAATGGCCCCGTGTTGGGGACAAAAATAGTCGATCTCCAGCTGACTCACCCGCTGGCACCAATCGCGTTTGGCTTCATTGGAAGGCATCCAGCGTTGATGAAAATATTTGGCGTGCATAATGTGCTCGTCAAATGCTTTTGGATCTCGACGGTCAACAAAGGCTGGATGCCCTGGGGGCAGTAAAGCCGCACCGACATCGCCCGAAAAATAAATTTTGGCCTCTGGGTCATACACATGAAAGTTTGCAGAGGCATGCAGATAGTGCGCAGGAATAAACAGCAGTTTCTTCCCACCAATGGTAATCTCTCCTCCCTCATCCGGAATATCGGCAAATTCTGCATCCAGTGCACCATAATGACGAATGAAACCGTCCCATAATTTAGGAATATGCCATCGAATCTTAGCATTACATGCATTCCATAAAGGCAGACTAGAGGCGATATCTGGATCCTGATGGGAGACGAAAGCGGCCTCAATGGAGGAAGGCGGTACAGCCTCGGTGACCGCCGCAAAGACTTGCGGGAAAATCTCAAAGCCACCCGGATCCAGCACGATCGCGCTGCCATTGGATTCCATCAGATACACGTTTGAATCAATGACACGATGTTCATCTTGGTCATAGAGTATCCACCAACGGTGACTACCATTTTTAAATATCGGCGCTGTTTTCATCATAAAATTCCTCTAACTGATAGCGGTAATCGCTAATGGCCTGATGTACTTTCTCTACGGCAACTCCCATTTCATCTGAAACACGCGCCAAAGGGACACCGATGCCTTCTGACAAAGCCGCCTCAATACGTCCGTTAACAACGACATATTCCTGCTCATTTATACCCTCCTCCACAGCTATCAGCCATCCGTGTATATTTGAGAACGTGTAGCTGCGTCTGAATCAATGGGCTCACATAACTTTGCATTTCATGAGCCGCCTCTTTGAGAAAGGCGGCACGTTCGCGGAACGCCTGGGCCACGATCCCATAGCCTGCCAGGGTGCTCCCCTGTCGTTTGACGAGTACCAAAGCGTTGAGTGCCATCCGGTCAATCTCCCGGAGTGACGAGGTCAAGGTGTTATTGAGTAAGTGTGAAGCATCCACCAGCCGCATCATTTGTTCCATATTCATCAGATCACCTTCTGTACAGATGCTCGGGTAGTAACCGGTTTTGGTCCCAGAGCACGTCGGACGGAAGAAGCCTGATCCAGACCTCGCCGCATCAAGTTGCCAATATCAAGAATCAATACCACATCCCCTTTGCCGGAAATCGTAGCTCCCTGGTACCAGTTCTGTTCGGGCATGAAATCTACGGGCTTGACGACGGAATCTTCATTGCCCAGCACCTCAGAAACCACTAGCAAACCGCGTTCAGTCAGAATCCCATCAGTAGGTTCATTGCCTAACTGCAGTGGTCTTCCATGTAAAATAGTTCCCAGATCCAACAGAGATACCACTTGCCGGGCATTGACTTGGTAAATAGACTGCCCTTGCATCTGATGAATTCGTGTTGCATCCACCTCCAAAAGACTTTCCACTGCAGAGATGGGTAACGCATAGATTTCCCGCCGTAACCGCAGATACAGCACGGGCAGTACGGCGAGCGTCAGCGGGAACTCCATGGACACGGTCGTCCCCCGCCCCAACTCAGTATGCACATCCAGGCGTCCCCGCAATTGATGAGTGGTTTCCTTGACGACATCCATTCCCACGCCGCGCCCCGAGAATTCGGTGACGGTATCGTTCGTCGAGAATCCCGGCCTGAAAATCAGATCAATTGCCTCCGAATCGGATAATCTGGCCGCTTGTTCCGGGGTGATGAGCGCCTTTTCGATGGCCTTGCGGATCACCATTTGCCGGTCAATTCCCTGGCCATCATCAGAAACTTCAATGCGTACCTTATCGCCCAGATGGATGGCCGCCACCCGTAGCGTAGCGGCTTCTGGCTTGCCCAGCATTTTCCGGTCCGCCGGGATTTCAATGCCGTGATCCATGCTGTTGCGTACCAGATGAACCAGCGGTGCTGACAAGGCATCGACTACCTTTTTGTCAATTTCGACGTCTTCGCCTTCGATTACCAGGTCGACTTGCTTGCCCAACTGACGGGAGACATCGCGTACCACCCGGGGCAATTGCTGGAAAAGACGTTTACACGGTTGCATGCGTAGCCGCATGACCGTGTCCTGCATGTCGTTGACGGTCAGGTCCATCTCCCGAACAATGCGTGCCATTTCTTCATCTTCCTGAGACAGGCCCTGCACCGCCGCCGCAAAACGGTTGCGCAACAACACCAGTTCTCCGACCTGATTCATGACGGCATCCAGACGTGCCGATTCGACCCGCAGGGTGGATTCGGCGACTTCCGTGGAACTTCCGGCGGTGATAGGTCGCGCCCCCCTTTCTGCTTTCTCTGGCCGTTGCGCCACCGCCTGTAGTGGTGACGTGGCGACTTCTTTAGTCCCTTGATTTTTTATCGGACTATCGCCTGCTGTATCCTGCGGGTCGGGGTTGCTTGGTGTAGAGGTCGCGGGTGCCTCCAAAACAGGAGGATCTACGGGCAAGTCCCCAGGAATCTTGCCGCCCGCATATAATTGGTCCAGATAACGCTCGAATTCGTCTTCTGTGATGACGTCCGATGACGCGCCTGCGAGAGGGGCGCTTTCTTCGGCCTGCTCTGGTGGCGCATTGACCATCAATGGCGAGGCCGTATGGCTGACCTGTTGCAGGAAAATCCCCTGGGTACCGTCTTCCCGGGGCTTTTGTTCAATATACAAAATGCCAACCGGGACGGATGCGGGACTTTCCGGAGCTTGCGCCGGTGAAGTTGGTGCCGGGGCATCGCTTTGAGAGGGCAGATCTTCAGCTGGCTGTATGTCCGGCGACTCACTCAAAGTGGTAGACGACGCGCTGGAGCGAGGCATCTCCTGAACGGGCTCGCAAGATCCCGATGCCATCTCCTGAATGCTTTTCCCCAGGTCTTCTGGCCCTGCCGAGGGATATTCCCCCTGACGCAATTCTTCCAACATCCTTTGAATCACATCGATGCCCTGAAGAACCACATCCGACATCTCGGAAGTGAAACGCAGTTTTCCACTACGCACCTTGTCCAGCAAATCCTCCAGATGATGGCACCATTCCACCATCTGCACGGCCTCCAGAAAACCGGCCCCACCCTTTAGCGTGTGAAAGGCCCGAAACAGGGCAGCAATCGCCTTCGTGTCATCCGGATTATTCTCCAGAGACAAGGCTTCCGTTTGGGCATTCTCCAGGAGCTCTGTCGCTTCTGGCAAAAAATCCTGCAAAATTTCCGTGTCCATGCTTATATCCCCAACTCGGCGAGCAGCGCATCCACATCATCTTGTTCGATGTGTTCTCCCTGAATGGCTTCTTCCAGGGCTACGGCATCAGTCCGGGTAACGGCTACCTCTTCCGATTCGGGGAGGGGCTCTTCTCTCTCGGACCGAGGGACACCCAGATTATCGTGTAGCATAAGAATCGCCTGACCAATGCGATCACTGACGGCATTCAAAAGCCGTAACGATTTCTTGAGACGTTGCCCCGCCAGATCCTGTCCTTGCTGAGAACTCAGAATGGTGGACAGGGCTGTCTTGATGGCTTGAATATCGGCATCAATAAAGCCCTGCTGGGTGTTCTCAATACGATGCAGAGCCGCTTGGGCCGTATCCAGGGCGTCCAATGTGTGTATGGTTTGGGTTTCGGAAAGCGCTAACGCTTCTTCAATCGGATTATAGGCATCGGGGAGGTCATCACCCGCACCTGCAATGCGCTTCAGACCTTCATTCAAGAGGACATCCGCCTCCGCCAGCAGGCGCATGCCATTCGGCGTAACGGCCGTATCCTGAGGATATTCACCTGGAGGACACGCTTCATCCGAAGAGACTGTCTGCTCCATGTCTTGCGATGAGGGTGATTCTTGCGCAACGCCATCCAGCGACGCATCCGTTGACTGCGGGTCCGTTGCCGGCAAAACGCTATCCAAAACCTTCGATTTCTTATCTGTTTTTTTACGAGTCACTGGGCACCCTCCAGACGTTTGAATATGGCTTCGAGCTTCTCTTTGAGCACATCAGCGGTAAAAGGCTTGACGATATATCCATTCACCCCTGCCTGCGCTGCCTCCAGAATGTTTTCCTTCTTGTTTTCAGCGGTCACCATCAAGACCGGCAGGTGTCGAAGCTGGGCGTCAGAACGAATAGCACGGAGTAGATCAATCCCCTGCATATTGGGCATATTCCAGTCCGTGACGACAAAGCCAAAACCGCCTTTCCGCAAATGCCCCAATGCCTCCTGCCCATCTTCGGCTTCCTCGATATCTTCAATGCCCAACTCGCGTAATTGACTGCGCACAACGCGCCGCATTGTCGCGAAATCATCAACGACGAGGTATTTGATAGTGGTGTTTATAGCCAATGCTTGCTCCTTTAAGATTTATGGAAGCTGTATGTATGTATCATTTTCTACCCAAGTCCTTCTAAATCTATACTTCTTTTTCGTGGAAAATTGCTGCCACTCACCAGAACAGACAATAATGTTTTACTCGCTTGAAAAATACTGCACCAGTTACACCAATTGGAGTTCTTCTTCGCACGGTTCTCCGTGCGGTTTTTATCTTACTCTGAGCACGTAATGTAATTTTTTGCAAACGGCGTGCATAGACCGAAATCACAGAAATAATTTTTAATGGCGATACCAGCACCATCAACTTTCCACTCTGGAACAAATCGGAATATTGATGCGTAATCTCTATTTTTTCAGCCTGAACGTGGTTGCCATTCTTGTTTTCCTCTACGGGGTTTTCTAAATTCTCACTTGAAACATCGGGTTTAGTTTGATTTGATTGATCCGGCTCACTTTGTGTTAGACCGGATGTGCAAGATTCAGAAACCGATGTTGTCTGATCTATCGGCGAATCTGGCGGAAAGTTATTCGGAGATTGGTCACTTTGATCCGTTGTCGTACTTTGGATGTTCAACCGATGAAGCACCTCATCGAACAAAGTGGAAATATATTCGGGGAGTGTTGTTGCCTCACGAATGAATGCTGTTAATCCATCAACTATTTTTAAGGGCCAGTGGCTACCATCTACCAAGGCGTCCTGGTTTTTCAGCGCGGAATGCGCTGACATATTGGCACCGCCTAACCCTTCTGCAAGCGTTTCCAATGCCTCGTTACCTATCTGAATTTGACACATAGTTTGCTCAACGGTACGACCGAGGTCCGCTGCGCCATGGTCTATATGATAGGATGCTTCCTGAATTTCGTGAGCTGCTGAAGCAGAGCTCTGTGCAAGTTTTTTGACTTCATCAGCCACCACCGCAAAGCCCCGTCCATGTTCACCGGCCCGCGCGGCCTCAATGGCCGCATTGAGAGCGAGCAGATTGGTTTGTCTGGCAATTTCCTGAACCTGTATGGAAAGTTTGTTAATCGTTTTCGTATTATTTAGAAAACTTGCGACCGTTTCTCCTATCTGCTGCACAACAGCTTCTACATTCCCCATTTGACCGATCAGTTCAGCCAGGTGCGCATTACTATCTTGCAATTGATCTTGAGTATTCTGAAATTCTCTACGTCCATCGCGGAGAACACGCTCCACTTCACCAGACCAGTCTAAAAATGTTTTCGGGATATCCATCATTTGTTCTGCATGGGTTTGAAAAACAGAAAGATGTTCCTGCATAGCAGCTTTCATCAGGCATACATCATCAGAATGCGAGTGAAAGTGGGTGGAACAATCTTGCTCATCAATTAATTCATTACATTCTTTCATTTCATAGTACCTTTACAATAGCGCGAGCTAATTCATCCGGACTAAATTTAGCCACATAGCCATCCGCACCAACACTGTTAGCATGAGATTCGTTGGCCGTTCCAGAGAGTGAAGAGTGTATTACTACAGGAATGTCTTTCAGTGTTTCATTTTCCTTCATTTGCCGTGCAAGGGTAAATCCATCCATCTCAGGCATTTCAAGGTCTGTAAGAACTAGAGCAATTTTTTGACGGATCGGAATGTTGGCGGCTTTTGCATCTTTTGCAAAAACCTGCAAACGCTCCCAAGCTTCTTTGCCCGTTTTAGTACCAACAAAGGGCAGGCCTAAATGTGTCAGGGTCTTTTCAATCTGACTTCGCGCCACGCCCGAATCATCTGCATACAGGATGACGGAACCTTGCGGAATCTGAATATCATGATGTTGTGTTACTTCATCCCCCCCCTTAAAGCGGGCAGGCAAAGCAAGCCGCAGGATTTGTTCTACATCCAAGACTAGGGCTAAACGCCCTTTTTCATCGTCTTCGTCCAGCCGAGCCAAGCTAGTGACCATGCCTCCCGCCGCTGAGACTTCTGCAGAGATGACCCGTTTCCATTCCAGCCGCCGGATCTCTTCGACATTTTCTACTGCAAACCCTTGAATAGAACGCTCATATTCAGTAACCAGCAGAATATTAAGCCCATCCGGTTGACAGCCCACGACTGCAGGCAAATCTACAACCGGAATAATTTGCCCGCGAATATTGGCCACTCCCATCACATATTCGGGGGCACCAGGCATAGGGGTGATGGAAGGCATAACCAAGGCTTCCCGTACCTTGAAGACATTAATGCCATATATCTCACGGGTACCCACCTGAGTATCCTTGCCCAACTGAAACAGCAGCAACTCAAAACGGTTGGTGCCAGCCAGCCGCGAACGCTCATCCACTTCCTGCAAAATATCACTCATTATGTAACCCCTTAATTTTTAACATCGTGAATATCCAATTCCTGAGTGTCCAGCCTAGTTAGATCTCCTGTCCGAGCCGCGAGATCTCTACTACTCTGTTTGGAAGCTTCCTCCATACCCCTCTCGCGGGGCAACCAAGACGGCTCTGGCTGTCTACTGCACTTGGACTATGCGATTTTTTTATAACAACGAATGCAGTTGTCTGGCCGTAGATACACCGACTAACATCATCGTACCGATAACTAAAAATGTGTTGATGATGATCTGAAGATGCCTGAGTAGGCATCGACTCCGTGTCCAAATTGCTCGCACTAGCTAAAACATCCCAAACAAAAAACTGGGGTTTATTCCGAGCGAACTTGATCATCGTTCCCACAGGAAGGGTGCTCATGGAAGTAATTTGCTTTACCACTGAGTCTGTAACGACCTTGGCATCATGAGTTTTTCGCTCATCTATCTGACCGACTTCTTCAAGGGCTTTGGTGAAATCCTTGATAGCAGGGATTTTTCTCAGCACTTCTTCTGTAGCCTCCTGTACTTGCTTAGAGCGGTTACGTACTACATCGGAGACGGCCGCAGAACCATGACCGCGTTCATCCACCCTTGCCGCTTCAATAGACGCATCCAATGCCAACATATCGGTCTGGCGGTCGACTTCCTGGATGGTTTGAGCAATACAGCTAATGGTTCCAAATTCCGTTAGCGAGCCTCGGGGTGCCCAGCAGTTCTCGGTGACAGACTGGCCCAGATCATTAAAATCACCACTTGCTTCATCCATGCTCCCCACGTTTTCTTTGGCAGAATCAGTCAGAGATGTCGCACCTTGGACAATGGCATTGCTCATATGGTTGACGACCGATTCAGCCAGTTTTGCATTCTGCCAGGATACAAGGAAAGATGACCTCTGACCCAAACTATCTCGCACAGTTGTATAAAACAGAGCGATTGTGATGTTCCCCATGGTGAGTTGGGTACAATACTCCTGTTCGGTAGCCAATACCTTGGCATGAAATACCGCACGAATATGCTCAGGCGCCTGATGTAATTGGTGAATGGAATGCACCAAGGCATTGCGAACATCCGCGCCTCGAAGTATGGGTTTAAATCGTTGATGATAGGCATTCTCTTGCCACAGCGTCGCATGATTCGTATAAAAGATCACGTTCTCCATGTTCTCGCCAGCCTCGCTCAGCACTTCCAGACGAGAAAGATGCACCGGCAGAGCCAGATCACAAATCAGTAATTCATTTTGATTCATGTAAATGGGGTTCCTCATTCATCACAAAATTATAAGCATAGTATCCAGCAAGAAACATTTCTGCTAAACATTCCATCTCACTGTATTTCCATGTCGCTTCTCTCAAAAAAAACAAACATCACGAAATCATTCGGTTAATCTGGGTCATGATAACCCGCGTATTCCCTTCCACATAAATAGTCACTCTACGATTTTCTCGGAGTGCTTTTTCTATAAGTCCAGGGCGATAAGGCACTACTGGATGCGTTGCACCAAAACCTACAGCCCTGAGCTGATGCGGACGAATACCATCATGCAGAAACCGAACCAATACGGAGAGTGAGCGTGCACACGACAGATACCAGTTCGAGGGAAATTGGCGTGTGTGGATAGGTTGTCTATTCGTAAAACCTTCTATCGCTATGGGATAAGAAAATTTTTTTAGCACAAGCCCCACGGCATCCACGGTTTTTAGGGCCTTAGGTTGTAATCGCGCGCTTCCATTTTGAAAAAGCACATCGGCATTGATCCGGATTTTGGTTCCAGTGGGCGTCTTCTCAACTTTTATTTTTCCTTTCTGAATCAAAGGGGCCAGAGCATGGCGTAATTGTGTACGCATATGCGCCATGAGCAGCTCCTGTTTGCGTAAAGCCTGAGCCACAGCTGGTGGTACAGAAACCAAAGGAATGGGACTAGGCAAATGATGGAAAGGTTCATTTGCTTGTGGAGGGGCTACCATTGTCACTGGCGGTTTCCCTCCAAACGCTACAACCGCCGATTTTTCAAAGCCCTCCACCTTGGCTTTATTCACATGTGAAATGGCAAACATAACGATAAAAAAAGCGAGCAACAATGTAACGAAGTCTGCGTAGGAAATAAGCCAACGCCCACTTCCTGCAGCGCTGTCTTGACTTTTTCTCTGCTGTTGCTCCAGCGCTTCCAAATCATCCTGTTTACTCATGAGGGGGATCTATCATCACTTACAGTTCGAGCCGGGGTGTCTGCCGCCTCATCTGCCTGAGATGCCTTATTCGACAAATAATAACTTTCGAGCAGATCCTGAAGTTCAGTGGTATTGGTACCATGAACAATTCCTGTCAACCCATCCAGAAAAACATTACGAGCGACCAGTTGTTCGGCAATCACCGTGCGCAACCGATTCGCGGTAGGAATACAGAAAACGTTGGCTAGAACCAACCCATAAACCGTGGACACAAAGGCCGCAGCAATACCTACACCCAATTGAGAAGGTTGATCAAGGTGATGCATTACCTCAATGAGGCCCGTTACTGCCCCCATAATGCCAAAAGTTGGCGCATAACCTCCAGCGGCCTCAAATAATCCAGAAGCCATGCTATCCAGCTCTGTCTGGGTGTGCAAGCGTAAACGCATGGTACGCAGAATAGCGGATGCATCAAAACCATCCACAGCCATCTGCAAGCCTTTACGCATGAAAGGATCATCCACATCATCAATAAGCGCATCTAGAGAAAGGAGTCCGTTGCGACGAGACAGATTTGCCCATCCAATAATTTCTTCTATAAACGTAGCAGGATCATAATGTGGTGGCTTAATTGCCCAAAAAATCATCACGAATGCGCGTTTTACTATATGCAAAGGATGTTGAACAATGGTTGCGCTTAACGTTCCCCCAAAAACAATCACAAGCGCGGCAAGATTTAAAAAGGAAATCGGACTCGTGCCATCCACCACAGCGGCACCCAGCAGCGCTAAGATTCCACCAGCGAGTCCTAATGGGTATAGAACATCTAATTTTCTTTTCATTGTTCCAGGCTGGTCTTTTGCAGGAACCTCTTCTTCGGTCTGTTGGCCTATCGCCATCTAAGAAAATCCTCTTTGAAATGCTTACTGAACTAATAGCTTGGTAATATACACGTGAACGACTTGATAACCGTGCGGAAGGATGTGCGCCATATCCATCGACACCGCCGAACGGACTTCCCTCCGGATCAATGCACTATTATTTATTTTTTTAATATCCGACAAATTCAGCAAAGAAGATAAAATCGCCGCTTTAATCTCCGGATTCTGCTTTATCAGCCAACCTTTCGGCAATTCAGCTCGCCCTTTCACCACCACCGTCATGCCTAGAACCAGATATTCTGTCATGCCATTTTCACTCGAAACGGACAGAGTAAACGTTGGGAGTGGGATTTCACTGGCCACTGCGGGATCTTTCCCAGCTGCATCATGAGGGGAGGTCAACCACCACCAGCCTCCTGCGCTGACCAGCAGCAAAAGAATAACCGCCAACCCCCACCATTTGTATTTCTTCAACACCATCTCCTTTATGGATTGTTAATGGACTTCCATAACGCTTTTTACTTGACGATCGCCGGGAATTTCTGAAAAGGCCATGACCGGTATAAATAATCCTGCAGAGCGCAACCATACCGACAACGGATACCGCACTTCGTCTCGCACCATCAACAGCGGTTGTATGGATTTTTCTTCCATTTCCTTCATGGACTGGCGAACAGCCTGTGATAGATGCAGTAACACGGAAGGTTCGAGCGCGGGCTGCGTTCCTGCACCTTGCGCTGTTTGTACAGAGGTAACCAGTACCTGCTCCAGCTTTTGGTCAAGCACAGCGACCTGCACTGGTGTTGGCGGTGATGCACTTTCCGGCGCTACGCTTTGTAGGATCTGGCGCCCCAGACGGCGTCGAATCACCTCTACCATCTGACCAGTATGCATCCCTTCTCGCCCATCTTCGGCAAGACTTTCCAGGATGATAGACATGTCTCGCAATGAAACCCTCTCCATAACGAGTTCCCGAAAGACTTTAGCCAGTTTAGGGGCAGTCGCTATGCGGGGTAATACCGCTTCTAAGAGTTTACCATCTCTTTGTCCAGCCAAATCCAGTAGTTCCTGCATTTGTCGCAACCCAAAGACCTCATCCATGTGTTGCTGTATGACTTCATGTAAATGCGTAGTAATAACTGTAGGAGCATCGATGACTGTATATCCTAAAAGCTCTGCATCATCTGAACGCTCTCGACCAATCCAATAGGCTGACGCTCCATAAACGGGGTCGATGGTATGAATTCCCTCAATGGGCGGAATATTGGCACCAGAGGAAACGGCCAAGAGACGATCTGCATAAACTTCTCCACGGGCTTCTTCCACCCCGTGAATTTCAATTCTGTAACCTCCGGGCCGCAACGTTAAGTCGTCATGCACATGGATGGCAGGTAATAAAAAACCGGCAGATTCAGAAATTCGACGACGTAGCAGATTAAGCCGCTTCTGCAATTCACCATCAGTCTGCATCATGGGAATAATCTGATATCCAATAGCCAAACCAATAACTTCAATCGGTCGTAAGATACGCGTATCAATGACTGCATCTGCCCCATCCTGGGTTGGCTCTGAAGGTGTTGGAGCGGATGATACGAGAATGGCACGCTTATGTTGATCATTGAGAACAAACCATAAGGCTGAGGTCAGGGCAGCGTAGATGAGAAATGCCCAATGTGGCATTCCCGGGATTATCCCCGTAACCCCCAGGATGATAGCGGTTACCAGCAGGCCATGCCGATTACCGATGAATATCTGCTTACTAACCAGATGCCCCATTTCTGCATCTTCCCCCCCCCGACTCACGAGAATACCGGCCGCAATAGAAATCACCAAGGAAGGAATTTGCGCCACCAAACCATCGCCTATAGACAAGAGCGTGTAAGTGTGTGCGGCATGAGACAGACTCATACCATGCTGAAAAACACCGACTACGAGTCCGCCAATCAAGTTGATCAAGATTATCATAATGGCGGCAATAGCGTCGCCACGCACGAATTTTGAGGCGCCGTCCATACTGCCATAAAAATCCGACTCGGCGGAAACTATTTCACGTCGTTTTTTCGCCTGTTCCTGGTTAATGATTCCCGCATTTAAATCGGCATCAATGGCCATCTGTTTGCCAGGCATAGCGTCCAGGGAGAAACGCGCTGTCACTTCAGCAATGCGCGTAGAGCCTTTGGTAATCACCACGAAATTGATAATAATTAATATAGCGAAGACAACGATACCTACCACATAATTTCCACCCACCACAAAGCGGCCAAAACTTTCAATGACCACTCCTGCGGCCTGATCTCCACGGTATCCATAAAGCAGAATAACGCGAGCTGCCGCAACGTTAAGTGCCAGACGCAGAAGCGTGGCAATCAGCAGAATTGTGGGAAACGCCGAGAAATCGAGTGGCTTTCGAATATAAAATGCCGCGAAGAGTACCAGAAGCGCAAATGTAATATTGAAAGTAAACAAAACATCCAGAAGAATGGGCGGCAGAGGTACCACGATCATACCTAGGATCATGACAAGAACCACCGGCCCCATAAGAGCCTGGTAGCCCGCCCAACGGCTTTCTGTCGCGCCGCGCATCTCTTCTGCTACCACTCCCAAAGTATCTCCTGTATTTTATTCTGAAAAATCATTTTTATCTTCCGCCTCAAAATCGGTACCGAGCACTTGCCAAAGCCCCAGGTCTTGCCAATCCTTCGGCATAGACGCGTACCCCGACTTTGCCCGATCCAAGTGATCAATATAGGCCAGCACAATAGCTACAGCCTCATACAACCCTGGAGGAATAGGTTCTCCAACCTCGCAGTGTTTATGCAATGATCGTGCCATAGATGGCGCCTTTAGAACAGGCACATGATGTTTGTAAGCCACATCCCTAATCCGAAAAGCCACTTCATCCAATCCTTTGGCAACCAGGATCGGAGCAACCATTTTTTCTGTAAAAAGGATAGCCACTGAGAAATGTTCTGGATTAGTCAGCACCACCGAGGCCGTTTCAACCGCTTTCATCATACGAAGGCGAGACATTTTACGGCGCAACGCGCGAATTTTACCTTTCACCTGCGGATTGCCATCCAATTCCTTATGCTCATCACGCACTTCTTGGCGAGACATTTTCTGATTTTGGATGAAAAAACGGCGCTGAAGCACAAGATCAATGACACCAGGCAAAAGCAACAACCCGGAGAACAGCAGAAAATCCGCCGAGAGATAAGAGAGTCCCTGGGGGATAGCTTCGGATGACCTGACTCGTAGCAGCTGAAACCACTGCTCTTTTTGCACCCATAAAACCAACAGCATGGCCGTGCCTAACGCCAAGGTTTTAATCAGATCCTCCCAGAGCACCGAAACCCCCTTACGGGTGAATGGCCTGCTTAACCCTTGTAGCAATGATAGACGTTTCCAGTCCCAAATTTTTTCAGGAGCCCAAACCCACCCACCCACACTTATTGTTGCTATCACTGCAATGCCAATCAACAAAACCCCCAACAGCACGAAAATCCAGATAGCTGTAGAGATGTCCTGCATAGCCACATGAGCCAACCCTTCATTGCTGAGCAGGTCTCGTTTCCCTGTGGGGAAAGACAACGCAGTCAATATGTTTTGAAACAGACTATTGCCCCACCAAGCAGATAGTTTCAGCAAAATTGCTGCCCCGCCAAAGACTACCCATGCCGCCGTAAAATCGGAGGAACGGGGAACATCTCCCTTTTTCTTTGCATCCGACAGTTTTTTTTGTGATGCAGCTTCTGTGCGATCCTCTTTATCCGCCATGAATCAGCCCTGCAAAAACTTTGTAACCAAAAGCAAAAATACGTGAGATACCATCCGAGGCAGATAGGGTATCAGCACGTAGATTCCAGCCAATCCTACCAAAATCATGACGGGAAAGCCGATAGCAAAAAGGTTAACCTGCGGAGCAACACGGGCGATAATAGCCATACCCACGTTGACCACCAACAACATCAACACGACGGGCATGGCAACCAAAACACCATCAGTGAAAAGCACTTGGCCGAAATCGGCTAAATGTAACCAGCTCCAGTGCGGCCAAAATGCACCAATGGGAATAACGTGAAAGCTTTCCGATAGTACATGCAGCATACCCAGGATTCCGCCGTCAGCAATCAACAAAAATACTACTCCATACTTGAAAATCTCACTCAACGTATTGTTCTGCTCTCCAAATTGAGACGAAATGGTTGTAGCGAAACCCAACCCCATAGTCAGAGCAATCCATCCAGCCGCCAGCTCAAAGATACCCACTAGAAAACGAAACAGAAAACCGATGGACAATCCTGTTACCACCTGCGTCAAAAGCACAACCAAAGCTCCACCGATCCCCGGCCAAGGAATCATCGGTGGCAGATCTGGGATAATGGCCCAAGCACAGGCAAACCCAAAACCCAGCCGCCATAATGTAGGCAACCAACCACTAGAAAACAGTGGTGCCACAGCAATGAAAGCCAGAATTCTTGTCGCGGGCCATACCACCAATTCCAGCAAATGGTCTGCCTGAGCTTGCGTAAAGGTGATAACACCGACTGTCGTCGACATCTCGCCGCTATACCACGATCTGTGACAACATGTGGAACCAGTGCACAAAATCCTGTACGAAAGCCCACCACCCAAGAACCAAAACCCCGATAACCAAAATCAGCTTAGGCACAAAGGAAAGGGAAACATCATTCCAGTGCAACCAGGCTTGGAGAAGTGTCACTCCCAAGCCTACGGCTACCGTACCAATAGCGATGGGCGCAAATGCCACCCAAAGAAATTCAAATGCCCCCTGAAACAAGGCCATACCATTCCCAGCCGTCATCTGTCCGTAAACACCCAGGTCGGACTGATGTTCCGCAAATCATCCTCGAGACGTCGCTCAGCCCGATGCGCCGCTTGTTTTAAGCTAAGCGCATGCTGATCAGAAATGGCAACAATCCTGCGCCGATAAGCATCCGCACTACGCAAATCTTCCAATGCCACATCGCGTGTTGACAGCAAATTCTCCACACTGGACTGCTGCGTCTTCGACACAGCGCGGATCGTGTCCTGAAATTGCTGTATCCCACCTAACAAAAAGGCTTGGCATCCAGCATCAGCCCCCATCCACACACTACTCTTCGCGCTGAGTTCCTGCGCATATTGATCGATGGTTTTTTGTTGATGCATAGCGGCAGACAATCGTCTTTGCTGTTCGGCAACACGTTGTGCAGCTTGTTGCGCCTTGATCTCTGCATGTTTTTCCAAGGGGCACCACGGGTTGGCAGGATCTACCTTCCTAGTCATAAGCTTTCCTTCCCAATAATGTCGCGCAACGCTTCCTGGCTACACTGAAAGTCGCAGGAATCTTCGGGTGACTGAGTGATGAATTTCAGAATTTCCGGATACTTGATCATTGCCTTATCCAATAATGGATCGGTTCCTTGAACGTAGGCTCCAATAGCAATGAGATCTGCCCGCTCTCGGTAACGTCCCCACCAGGACAACACCTCTCTAGCCCAAGCAAATTGCTCAGTACCTACAATGCTGCGCATGACACGACTGGCCGAAATGGCTGGATCAATCGCCGGATAAACACCTTTGGCGGCCAGATCTCTCGACAAAACAATGTGTCCATCAAGAATAGCCCGTGCAGCATCGGCAATAGGATCCTGTAAATCATCGCCTTCGACGAGTACCGAATAAAACGCCGTAATGGCACCCCGTTCCGCCGTACCTGCCCGCTCAGTCAGAATAGATAGAGCGGAAAACACAGAGGGTGGATACCCCTTTGTGGCGGGCAATTCTCCTGCTGTGAGGCCCACCTCACGCGCGGCCATGGCATACCGGGTCAGTGAATCCATAATGAGCAGAACCTTTCTGCCCTGATCTCTGAAATGTTCGGCAATCGCTGTCGCATACTCGGCCCCCCTCATGCGAAGAACGGGGGGTGCATCAGCTGTGGCAACGACCAAAACCGTATGGGATAAGCCATCGTCTCCCAATATATCTTCAATAAACTCGCGAACTTCACGCCCCCGTTCACCGATAAGTGCGATAACCACAATTTCGGCAGCCGTGTGCCGTGCCATCATGCCGAGCAAAACGCTTTTGCCAACACCACTTCCGGCAAACAATCCTACGCGCTGCCCTTCACCAACGGTCAAGAGTGCATTAATGGCACGCACACCTACATCAAGAGGTTGTTTAATACGCATTCTGGTCAGCGGGTTTGGCGCAGAACTTTTCAATGAACGACGCTGGCTTGTCAGCAGTGCACGACCATCCAGTGGGTGGCCCATGGCATCTACCACTCTACCGAGTAATTCAGTACCCACAGGCACGGTAGAATCCTGTTCCATCAGGATGACACTAGCCCCAGCAAAAACACCGCGTAATCCACCAAAAGGCATAATCGTGGCCCTATCTCCTTGAAAGCCAATAACCTCACCGAGCCTCCAGCCTTCTGGTGTTTCCACTCGTGCATATTGACCCACCATAGCCGAGATACCCGAGGCCTCTAAGGCTGTGCCAATAACCCGTAATACGCGACCCGCAGGTGCGGGTGGTAACATTCTGCGCGCTATCAGGAAAAGACTATCCAGGCGTTGCTGTGCAACTTGGACAGCGGAAAGTTCATCAATCGCTTCGCGTTCTGCAGGCATAGAACTAATCGCCATCCAATAAAAGCGCCACAACCTCCGACCATCGCGTCTCAATACGGACATCCCACTCCTGAGAGATGATCCGACTGCTGTCAAACGTGTCAGGCCATTGTGCACGCACGCGTACACCGCCAAGGGCCATCCGCTCGTCTGCATGAAAAGTCCATGCAGGGGGCAAATCTGACAAATGAGCTTCAAGCATCGCGATTTGATCTGGATGAAGTGCCCAGGTTACCGAAACACGGGAAAGGTGTAGCGTCTCAATCAGCCCCTCAAGGCGCGAATTTAGCTTTGCTACTGTTGTCGACGAAACCTCCTGGAGAATCACCTGTCGTGCCACATCCAACGATAACTGCAGCACGGTCCGTTCCAAAAAAGCTGCAATACTTGCATCGGCAGTACGCCACTGCCGTGCGGCTTCGGACAATAATGCAACAGATTCTTCCGCTTGAAGCATGCCTTCCCGATAGCCGGCATCTCTACCTTGCGAAAGGCCTTCTTCATAGCCTGCCGTACGCCCAACCTCTAAGCCCTCCGTATGCCCAAGGGCAAAGCCTTCACGCCGAGCAGCCTCTCGTAAAGCTTCGCATTCTGCCTGCAACAAAACCTTTGCTTCAGACGCATTAGCATCTGGCGTGGAAATTGCTGAAGCAAGTTGCGCCCTGCTATTTATATCCAGCGGAGCAAAATGAAAAGGAGATATGCGTTGATCACTCATAGCAAAAAAGAATGCAATATATGTGCCGCATGGATAGTCATCACATTGATGTCGGCGCTATATCTTGCACCCGCAGCAGCAGCAATAGACTGGGAATCATCATCGGCGGTTATGGCAGCAGCCAGATCTGTACTCCCCCAGTCTAAATCGAACGTCTATACCGGCTCTTCCCCGCGTACCAGAGGTTGGATACCGGCGTGCGGTCACCCACTGTCTGCACACATCACAACCATCAGCCGCTGGTTTACGACGGTACATGTATACTGTGCCAAGAAATCGTCGGCCACTGGTGCAACCTGGTCAATTTATGTCCCGTTCCAGCGGAGTTATATTCAGAACGTTGTGGTGGCCCGGCACTTTTTGCCTGCAAGTGTCGTAATAAAGAGAAAGGATATACGGAAAGAGTCTAAACGGATCAATGCGCAGTCGGGTTCCATTTGCACGCATTTTTCGGAAGTGATTGGACAAACGCTGAATGCTGGAGTCCCAAGCGGTTATCCGCTACGTCCACAGAATCTGTTATCGCCGCTCCTAGTGCGGCAAGGAGAACGAGTGATGTTGGAAGCACGTGTCGGAAATGTGTTAGTGAGAACCATGGGCACAGCTCTGAATAATGGGCGAGATGGGGAATCGTTACTCGTGCGCAATGACACCAGTCGCAAAGTGCTTACCGGTGTGGTCGCCCCAGATGGGGCAGTGCTATTAACAGCAAATAGCAATAGGCAGCCAACATGAAAGATGATGAACTTTTTAGCCGATTTGGTACCCTGCTTGACCAAGAAAGAATGGTCATCACCAATGGAGATTATGACGCACTGATCGCCATATCGAACCAGAAAATGGAACTGCTAGAATTGCTTCAGGATAGCACACTAATGCCGAGCAACCGCTTGACATGGCAAACCATCCTGCAAAAATCATCGGAGAATGGGTTGATGGTGGAAGCTGCTCTACGCTTCTGGCGAGGAGCGCATCAAAAACTACTACACGCGCAGGGTCAGATGATAACAGCTCGTTCTGACACAGAAAGGAATGCTTATTCATCTTATAGCAAACAGGAAGACATGAAATGACAGGGATAACAACTTCGGTTCCGCCAACGTCCACTTATACCACAGGGGCCTCGCCGTCTGTGCAAGCCAAGCCAACCCCGTCTATCACATCGGTTGGCACGGGCACTTCATTGACAGAGAATACCGTTGGCGTGGAGCAGCACGTGGATAAACAGCACGAAGCGCGTATTCAGGCGCTATCAAAGCAAGTTCAAGCTGGTCAATACCTCGTGAAACCTCAGGAAGTAGCTGAAGCATGGCTAAAAACTGTCCGCTGAAAGGCTTCGGGTAGCAAGGTGAACGCGGCACAAAAAAATGGCTGCATTGACGAGCCGTAGTGCACTGCTTTTACCTTTAAATCCCATCACTCGGCCAATTTCCTCCAAGGTTAACCCTTCCAAGATGTACAGTGATAAAGCTGTTTTTTCCTGATTGGGTAATTGCGAGATAGCCTCACTCAGAACTTCTTTTAGCTCGGCTCTGCTCGCGACCGAATCTGGATGCCCCAGCTGCTCATCGGGGTAGTCTTCTTCCCCTTCACTAATGTAATCCCCCAAATAATCGGGTGCTGCGCACCCAACGTCAAGAAAGTGCTGATGCAATGCATCAACAGTCATACCCGCCTCGTCTGCAAGCTCCTGATCAGTAGGGGAACGCATAAAACGCGACTGTAATGCTGCCATTGCAGACTCAACTTTACGCACTTTCAATCGAAGGCGACGTGGCAATGGGTCCTCTTCCCTCAGAAGATCCAGCATGGCCCCCCTGACACGCACCGCGAGCCAGCGCGTGAAGTCATCAGAGCTAGATAGACGCAGGTAATGATCGCGATGTTCCCACGCGGTAGCCAAACCCACCTGCACCATGTCATCAAAATGCTGATTATTGTACAACCCGTTCTGAATGCGCTGCGCAATACGCAGAATCATCGGATGTACTTCATGGAGATAGCGCGAAACCTCCTGATCGGTCAGACCGTTTTTGTTTAGTGGAAACGCACCCAATGCGGTATTTCCTTATAACAGTGTTTATAAAAATGCAAATAGGCATCTGCAATGCCGCCTCCAAACAAAAACAAAACCACGACAAGCAAAATTGTCTTTGGAACAAAAATAATGCTCATGTCGTTGAGTTGTGAAGCCACCTGAACAATACCCATCAAGACACCAACTGCCAGTAAGGCACCCAACAAAGGGACAGCCATGATTAAACCCGTTTTAGCAGCCTGACCAATAACTGCGAGCATCCATCCATCGTGGATCATCATGAAAAAAAACTCCGCACAAGGGTTCCCGTCACTAGCAGCCACCCCCCCGCTAGAACGAACAACATTAACTTGATAGGGATAGATATAGTTTGAGGTGAAACCATCATCATACCCATAGCCATTAAAATAGCAGCAACCAACAGATCAATCACAAGAAGCGGTAGATAGACCAGAAAACCCATTTCAAATCCTGACTCCAGTTGCGAAACGGCAAAAGCAGGGACCAGCACGCGCATTGGGATGACTTTTTTGGAAACCAGTTTTTTTTTGATACCATCCATTCTCAAAAAAGTAGAAACAGCATCTTTCGTGGTATTCTTAAGCATAAACACACGCAATGGACCTTCACCATTGCGAATTGCCCGAGTGACGGAAATTTTACCCTGTTCCAAGGGAATCAAAGAGTGCTGATTGATTTCTGTCCAGGTAGGCTGCATAACAAAAAAAGTCAAGAAAAGAGCCAGCCCTATCAGAACGATATTCGGAGGCATCGTCGACAAGCCCAACCCTTGGCGCAACAAAGAAAGTACAATGATAATGCGCGTAAACCCGGTCATCATTAACACTATGGCCGGCAAAAACATGAGAAGCGTCATGAGGATGACTGTTTGCACCGGTAATGTGTAAGTCACCCCCCCTCCATGACCATGAGCAGCAGCCGTCTGCACTGCATGCAGAAGCGCTACTCCTCCTCCGTGAATCGCAGCCATCAGGGTTCACGAGGATTACGCAAAATATCCTCTTTATTGACAAGTGCCGTTAAGCGTACGCCGAAACGTTCCTGATTAACGAGAACGGCTTCGCCATAAGCGAACAGCTCACCATTGATGTAAATGGTCATAGGCTCACCGGAAGCCTTATCCAATTCAATGACGGATCCCTGGGAAAGTTGAAGAATGTTTTTCATGGGCATTCTTGCCCGACCCAGCTCCACAGAAATACGCATTGGAACATTCACGAGTAAATCCATGGATGGCGTGATTGGTTGGCCCTCAGATAATGAGGACTCAACATCAGCAGACGGTTCGGGATGGCTTTCTGGCTTTATAGAGAAATCCTCCATAGGCAGGCTATCCAAGGTTTCTTGTTTATTCGACATCGTTGATTCCTTTCCTCTTGAAATTTAAAGCCTTCAAAATATCATCTTCGTTCAACGACCGATACCGATTCAGACGAATCGCGTAATGACTGCGAGAAATACCATATTCTCCTTCACCTATCAGTATATTTTCTACATAAACACGTGCGTCATCAGCCCGCTCAAAACTCAGCACGTCTCCTACTCGCAAGGTGCGTGCCTGACTAAAGGGAATATCTTTAGATGCAAGTAAAACAGACACGTCTACTTGCGCATTCTGCACATCTTTATGCAACATAGTTTTCCATATGGGATCCATTTCAGATTGATCGGCGGCAACACCGGAGACAAGTTGTTCACGAAAAGGCTCTACAGAATTATAAGGGAAACAGACGTATAAACGCCCTTTCCATCGATCCATTTCGATATCGAAGGCACTACCAACAATAGTCTCTGGGCTTGATGCAATGCTTACAAACTGGGCCTTCATGTCGGTACGTAAGATTTTCATACGAAATTTAACAATAGGCTCCCATGCCGATGAAAAGTCTTCAACTGCATGTTCAATAATATTATTAAAAACCCGCTGTTCTATCACACTAAAATCACGGCCCTCGAGTTTGGGTTCTAATTTCCCGTTACCACCGAAAAAGGCTTCAATGACTGCATAACACAGATAGGGATCCATCACAAAAAGCATAGAGCCGCGCAAAGGAGCCATGGATACCATGACAAAATATGAAGGTAAGGCAATTTTGCCAATATAATCACCATATTTTTGCAGTTGTGCAGATATTGGCAGAATATCCGCATTAACACGCAGATAATTAAAAAGACTGGCACGAAGTGAGCGCGCAAAGCGATCATTCAAAACTTCCATCGTCGGCATGCGACTACGCGTTACTCGATCTTGGTTCAACAGATCAAGGGATACGACGCCAGATGGGTTAGCACTACCGATCTCTGATGGGGCAGATTTTAACGAATCTTGGGGATCTTCATTTTCATGTGTTGAGGTTTGCTTGCCATCTCCGCCGCCAAAACCCATCAGGGCGTCTACCTCATCCTGTGAAACCGTATTTGTTGGGTCATTATGGCTTCTGGCTTCTCCAGAAAACATGGCATCGATATCCTCCTGACTCATCTCTCCATGTTCTTTGGATTTATCTTCTGGTTTTTCCATGTTGTTTTGGTCTTCTATATCCATGATTCAAAACCTGTCACATCCTGGACGATAGAAGAGTCGCCCACCTTTTGTTGGACATTTTCAACCAGGCCAGTAGATAGCCTCCGAGTTTGCGTTGGCGTTCCATCCTTATTGGGTTGCCGAGAATTTTCTTGCGAAGAAGAGAAAAAGGCCTGAGAAAATGTCGCGGCATCTGATACCGTGATCTGAGTAATTGTATTCGTGCCCACACCTGAAATCTGCTGTGCTATGAGTGGTGCACCTTGTTGCAGCATCCGTATCGTATCGGAATGATTCGCCGTAAGCTGTATGTGAAAATGCTTTCCCTGACCAGAATGGACGGCCTCCACCTGAATAGGACCTAGGGAAGCAGGATTCGTACGCACCAGTAGACTCTGTCCTGGCCGCAACCTTCCCGCTTGGGACGCAAGCACAGCCTGCCATCCAGACGTATCCAAGTGCAGTACTTGGCCATCAGGAGTTGAACCAACAGGATTTAAACCTTCCGTTTGTGATGCCCCAGTGGACAGTGCCGTAGACTGGGCAGCTTGCACCTGCAACGCGACATTACTGTTGGCCACCGACGGTAGACCGGCAGCAGTGATTGCTGTGCCATTCCCACCAACATCACCGAGCAATGCAGCATGTGGAAAACTGACTGCTGGTTTCAATATGGGTGAAGATAACCGCGAAGCAGAAAGAGCGCGTGACTTTTGATGCCGAGTAAAAGCCGTTGTGAGTCGAGGCTTACTTTTTTCCATTTGTCGCTCAACTTCGGAGGAAACCGAAGATTTTCGCTCACCGTGTGATGTGTCATCAGAGATTGGAATCGTTTCTAACGGGATAGAAGGACGCTGAATATGAGGCGCAGTAGAACCATGTTGAGGACTTCCCCCATGCGCCAATGTCGAGTTATCGACATCAAGGCCTGACGAATTATCGACAATTGAAGCCCCAATGTGTGCACCCCCTTGATTCAAAGCGGATAGCCTTGTCGACTTTTCGACACCTTCCACGGTTACCGCGTCTAGTGAATGACCGTTATCCGTTGTTGGACGGTCAGACAGAGTATGCGCAGCCCCAGACACACTTCGTGTCGATTGGTGATCTGCCCCAGAACCCGTAAACTTTCTATGGGGAGTTGGCGAAGAAGGCATTTGAAACATATAAACAAAGTCAGCCACTAACGACGCGTCCGGGATGTTTTTCTTGGAAGTGATTTTCTCACTTTCTTGTTGTGTTCCTTTCTTTTTACTCAAGTTACTCGCCGGAACATTTTCAGATGCTGTAACCGAAACAGCACTCTCCACTTTACCAGAAAAGTCCTTTCGAGCCGCCGATCCCATTGCTACTTCTCGGAATGGCGGAGCAGCAGTCTTCTCGGCATGAGTGAGTGTATTGATTTGCCTCACCCCCCCTTTTGTTTTGGACCCGGGATTAGACGTAGGTACTTTCGAAGCCGAGCCAGCACTTGAAACAGATGGCATATCAGCTGATTCAATATGAATATCTGCTGTACTCATTCTATCACCATATCTTCGCCACTTTTGTTCAGAATAATGACCCCTTCACTATCCAGACGTTGGACCACAGATAAAATATCGCGCTGCGCGTTTTCAACCTCAGACAGTCGTAAGGGTCCCTGACCTTCAAGATCCTCTTTCAGCATCTTAACAGCGCGCTCGGACATGTTGGCGTAAAATCGATCACGTAACCCTTCGGTCGCATTCTTCATGGCAATAGACAATTTATCGCGCTCCACATCACGAAGAATGATCT
>JABEBX010019827.1_pt1 | contig 23826 bp, 19 predicted proteins | sample 7245971 | NCBI WGS metagenome assembly JABEBX01 (sample SAMN14506365, study PRJNA622280) | hot springs metagenome | biome: hot spring [ENVO:00000051]|acidic hot spring [ENVO:00002120]; feature: spring [ENVO:00000027]|sediment [ENVO:00002007]; material: sediment environment [ENVO:01001048]... | reverse complement strand
GCATAGATAATGCAAAGGATATATTTCATGTTTTCGGTGATCACAATCTTGTTTTTATCAACGAAGAGTTGACAATGTCTATTAAAGTAATTTTGAAAGCTCTTCCATTTCCTTCTCTGCCTCTTCTTTAGATATCATTTCCCCAAATCTTAGTTTATCTAGCTTGCCTTTCACTTTTCTAAGTTTGTCATTTTTTTCCAAATCTGGATAATTATCCAGTAATCTGCCAGCGACTTCCAGAAGTCTATATATGCTATACTCTTTTGGCTCTTTTGAAAGAGATTTGGCACTATAGATTATATACGTAAGTAAGTCTAATACATCCTCTTTTTCATAGGTCTCATATTTTTTTTCTTTCAATTATCATTTTAAATTCATATTTTTTTATCAATGTCTCGCCCGGCTACTGCCAGTAGTTGCAAAACATTGCGCTCCAAATCTTTTGACGTTGCTGACATCCGGCCCCACGCCCACCAGTTTTTTCATCGCCGGGCCGGGTTCAATTACATGGTTGTCAGCCAAGAGAATGTTTTTACATTGCTGCAACCATATAAGACTTGAGGTATCGAAAAAAGACGATCCACGATCATCGGGCATGCGCATAGGGTTAATAAAGGTATTGTCCGCCAGCAAAATATTTTTGGCATCGGCATTGGATGACCTCAGCGGTGGAATCACGGCACCGCGTGGCTTGGGCGGATACACAATCGAATCATCAATATATCGGTTACCGCCCCCACCGCCTTCATAAAAGCAAAACCCCGTCCCCGCCATGACCGTTACATCGTCAATGGACATGCGGCGGCAATCAATACTCGCCACATCGGCAATCCCTATGCCGCGAAATTCCATCAGATCGCCGATTCTTATGAACGCGAATGACGACGTCGTAAAAATACGAAACTCCCGTCTGCCAATTTTTGTTATTTGCCGGGGGAAGATGTCCCTGGTGCCCGGCTTGATCCGAAATGTTTTGGCACTGAAGACCATACCCAATGGCCAGCTTGGAAATCGCGCAGAGTTGGTTAAATCCGTCTGGTAGCCCTTGTTGATGCGAATATCTATATAATTTTTCCTGCGGCTCATGGCGACAATCCGCCCCTGCGTAAAGGGTATCGGATTGCAACGCAGCGTGACACCCTCCAGCGTTACATTGCGGCAGTGTGTAAACTGGATGCCGCCTTTCGTGGGGTCTGTGCGTAACAGCGTTACACCTTTACCCCTGATCCGAAAATTCCTCAGGTTGTCAAAAGATAGATAAAATGCGCCATGCGGCTCCGGCAACTTATAGATTCCGGGCGGAATCATAATTTGGCCCATACCAGAATGATAAGCACGCAAAATCGCGGGCATTAATTCTCCCGGATGGCCGGGACTTAAAATAACCGCCGTTGAAGGGGCGGCCCGGACGCTCCCCGCGCCGGCAAAAGCGAGCAGAACGCCAATAAATAGCTCCCGATGCCATCCAACGCTTTCGGAATATTTGATTGTTTTCATAACGATCCTCCCTTTGGGGACTGAAACGGGGACGTGGCTTGTTTCATGTGATGACCTCCGATGCGTTCAACTTCAGCGGCCGGCCTTCGGGGCGAATGGTGTGTTCCAAAGCCAGTTCGTCGGCCATACGCGTCACCCATGATTCATCACCATATTGCTGTCCACGCACATTGCTGATCTCCAGACGTTCCCATTCCCGCTTCGTTGCTTGTTATATTGACATATTCCAAGATACGCAATGGCATCCGTTGGTGGGCTTCCAACATTACCCGTTCAAACGCGGCGTAATCATCATCGTCACGAAATAACGCGATCCGCCCGGCCGATCGATTCAGCTTTGCCTGTACGGGTCGGCTTCTCAAAACCGGCGACCTTATACCGACCGCTCGACTCGACATGCTTTGCCCATTGCAGAAGCCGATGTTGATCGCCTCCACATCGCCGCACAATACGCTTCCGCACCGCGCGCACACGCTCGATCACCGGGTCGTCCTTTGTTCTGATTTTAATCATCATTCTCCATAAGCAGGCGGAGCTGTATAAATCATAGCTTGGGGCCTCTTCCCTCCACCAGCGCCGTGTGCTTTCGCGCCGGGCTACCATTTCCGGATCGGTCCACACCTCATGGTAGAAACTCGGAATGGTCGCCCAAGAAAAAATCAAAATGGAAATAAAATGGATATAATTTGTCGTGATAGACTGACGGCCCGATATGAATGCTGAGGTTTCATGCGATTTTTTAACAGTCAATTTCTACCACGGGATGCTGGCGGGGCTTCAGTTTTCAGTTTGCAGTTTTCAGCGGGAACCGGTGAAGGATCGCATCATCGTTCTGGCATTTGGATCATGCCGCGTCCGTGCAGGCGGTTTTATGAATTGGCGGGATCACTGGGGACGATTTTGCTGGTGATGCTGGCGCTGCGCGGCCAAGTTGCGAGCGGGCAGGTTACGGGGTTTGGCTTGGGCGCGCCCAGCGTGGTTACGGCAACGCTTCAAGCTGTTCCTGTTATGGTTTCCGCCCCGGGAAAAACCGTGCTCCGCATTTCAGTTACGGTAATTCCGGGGTATCACCTGCAAAGCCATCATCCCTTGGACAAGTTTTTGGTACCAGCGGATGTCGTAATTTCTCCGGTGCCCGGTATTGCATTCGGCCCAGTGACGTACCCCAAAGCAAAATTGATTCCTGCCTCGGCACAAATTACCAGCAAGGGCAAGCTGTCGGTTTATGAGGGGCATTTTATCATCACGGTACCTTGCCGGATCATGGCCAATGCGCCCAACGGCAGAGCGGCCATTCATGCCGCATTGACATTTCAGGCGTGCAATGCCCAATCCTGTTTGCCGCCGGAAACATTAAAACTGACAACAACGATGGAGATCAGGGGAACGGCCCCCGCAAACACAGTAAACACATCTGGGACACCAACCCCGCCAACGCGGATCGGTGCGAAGGCAAATCCCCCAGCCAGTCCCGTACAAAGTTCCAATTCGGCCCGGGCGCTGCGGGAAATTAACTCCTTGCATTATCAGGTTAAGCAGACGCATGAGCCTTTGTGGCAACTGGTTTTATTTGCATTGCTCGGAGGCATGATCCTTAATGTGATGCCGTGCGTATTGCCGGTGATTCCGCTGAAAGTTCTGGCGATGGTTCAGCAATCGCATGGATCGCGCAAGATGGCGGTGGTTCATGCGCTGGTTTTCTCGGCGGGAATTGTCACGCTGTTTCTGATTTTGGCCATTGTGATGGGAATATATCGCGCCATCACCGGGCAGGCGTTGACGTATGGAATGCAATATCAGCACCCGGCATTTCTAATTGCAACGGCATTGATTGTTTTGGCATTGGCATTATCCATGCTGGGTGTTTGGACAATTCAGGCCCCCAATGCGGTATATGCGGTGGAAAATACCCGCGGCGGCCTGGCCGGGGCGTTTGGCATGGGGCTGCTGGCGACGCTGCTGGCCACGCCATGCAGCGCGCCATTTCTGGGTGTGATGCTGACCTGGGCGCTGGTGCAACCCACAGCGGTGATAGTTTTATTTTTTTCCCTTATTGGCATTGGCATGGCATGGCCTTATGTGCTGCTGGCGGCATTTCCCGCATGGTTAAACAAAATTCCCCGTGCGGGGCGCTGGTCGGAAATAGTCAAAGAAGCACTGGGCCTGGTGATGGTGGCCGTAGCGGTGTATCTGCTTTTAAGCACGGAAAATCGGGGCCAAATTGTCTCCGGGTTTGTTCTGGCGGTAATTCTGGCGATTGTCTGCTGGGGCTGGGGCCGGTTGCCGGACCTCAATATGCCGACGGGAAAAATCTGGGGTATTCGCGCGGGTTTTCTGGCGGGCGGGGTGCTGGCGGGGGCGATTTATCTCATGTATGGCGGCGGCTTGGATGGCGGCGTAACCGCTGCGTCCGCCGCGGATTCCATGGGTGCCGGCGCTGCGGAACGGGGAACCTTTCAGGTGAACCATTGGCAGGACTTTGATTGGGCGGCTATGAATGTCGCGCTGCATTCCGGCCATCCAGTGGTCGTGGATTTTACCGCGCCCTGGTGCATCAATTGCCGCTTTGTAAAAGCGACCGTGTTGGATTCCCCATCCGTGCGCCGGCGATTTACCCGTGTCAATGCCGTACTTTTTTCCGCCGATATTGATCAACCTGTACCCAAGGCATTGTGGTTGAAAATGGGAGGCCGAGCCATTCCGTATCTGGCAATCCTCTCTCCGGCCCATCCACTGGCCCCCGTGATTCTGCGGGATATTTATACGCAGGCAGAGGTGATACATGATATTCAAGCGGCGGGAAGATAGTGTTGATAAAATGTGAATCATTTGCCCGCTTCGTTCGTTAAGCTAAGTGAATGCGGCCGATGATAAAACAGCGCCACACGGATGGATGCTAAAGAAAGGCGGAGCCGGAATTTGAAGTCTTTGAGAATATGGGTTGTGATCGTATTGGCAGCCGGGCTTCTGCCGGTGGCGGGACCAAGCCGTGGCGCCACGCTGGGCACCGGCTGGCAATATCGGCGGCCATTGCGGGCGAATTTATTTCCGACATCGGCAGCCGGAAAGAATCTGGCTTGGGCGCAATTTTATACCAATAGCGCCCGTCTGCCGGATGGCCGCGATTTGCGTGTCACCACCGCCACCGGCACGGTCCTGCCGATGCGGCTTCTGCGGGTATCGCCGAAGGATGATCTGGTGCGCCTGGCGTTTGAGGATCCTGCCGCCGGGGAATATTTTGTCTGGTGGGGAAACCCACATCCCGGCGCCGCCCCGCCACCACTGCCCATTGACCGCGGTGTATTTTTACAGGTCTATCCACTGGTGCAAGGTCCCCGCCGGAACTGGCGGCAGATGCGCCGGCTGTTTAATCGCGCCCGGCCTTTTGCCTCCATGTTTGTGCCGGAAATGTTCATGGGTTACGACCCCACCGGCTGGAACCGGCAGGATATGATGCTGTATCGGAGCAATCTGCATATTACCAGCGCCGGTAATTATACTTTTGCCTTTGATGTGGCGGACATCGGCTTTTTGAATTTGAATGGGAAAAATCTCCTGACCAAAACGCGCCCCGGCGGCATGATGGGACGGGTGCGGTTCAAGCGGAAAATTTACCTCAAACCCGGATGGTATCCCATGACCGTCGGCGAACTGCATTTGTGGTGGCTGGCGGGCATTTCGGTGGATTGGAAACCACCCGGAGCGGCGCGATACGCGCCCATACCACCCGCGGCGTTTGCCCCCGCCAATCAGGCGGTTGCCGGACGGTTAGAGAAAGTGGGCGGCGGTTATGCGGCGGATTTGTCCATCAAGCCGCAGTCGCAATTATTTGTTCCACCGGATAATTATTTGCAGCGATACACATTTGCCGTCCGGGTGCCCGGCACTTTTTCTCCGCGCGTCAATTGGACTTTTTCCGATGGGCAAACGGCTAAGGGATTGCGGGTGGAGCATGAATTTATGGCTCCGGGCGTCTATACGGTGGGTGTCACTGTGCATCAGGCGGGCAATGTGTTTACCGCGCACCGGCGAATTCTGGTGCGTACGGAAATGTTCTCCAAATTTCCTTATCCGCCGGTGGATCCATCGGGTGTGGTGGCTGATATTATTGATAATTACAATCTCAAGACTCTTTCAGGGAAGCAGTTGTACCGCGGCATCATGTTCTTTGACCATTACAAGAATCTGCGCGGACTGCGCGCCTGGGGGCTGGCGTGGGCATTATCCGAAGAATCCCAGGCTCCGGATGCGGTTGTAAAAACCGCCCGACTGCTGGTGAGACGGGAATTGCAAAAAGGCAACTTCCAGCAGGCTGGAAATATATTTCTTTTGGCAGCGCGGAAACATATTGATGCCATGACGCAGTGCCATCTGCTTATCGATTATGCCGTGACCGCATGCAATTACAGCAATTCCGCACCTGAAGTGCTGCAATCACTGCAACACTGGCAGCAGGGACATGAACATCTATCCAAACCGGCGGAGCATGATATATACACGGCTATGGCCTACGCGGCGGTGGCCAATGGCAACGGCGCTCTGGCGGCGCAATATGTAAAAAAGGCCGGTGATCTGACCGCCATGACCTACAGCGCGCAGGAAATCCGGCAGGGTGTACTGGCCCGCAACGTGGAAAGCTATATCAGCAGCCATCATTACCGCACCGCCGACGCGCTGCTGGATCAATGGGAACTGCAATTTCCAAGGGCCATCATCAAAGGCTATACGCGGCTTCTGCGGGTCAAGCTGCTGGTGGCGCAGCAGCGTTTTATTTACGCGGCCCAAATTGCGGCAGAGTATGTCAACAGCGAGCCGAAATCTTTTTATGCCGCTAAATTGCTGTATCGCGCCAGTCAGGCGTATCAAAAAGCGGGAAAAACCAACCGCGCCGAATTTCTTCTGGCCCGGCTGAAAAAAGATTACCCGGAATCGCCCTACGCTTATAAAAATTAGGATTTTATTGGCCTTTGAAAAATTGCAGATCGGCATGGCGCGGATAGAGCTTGCGGACAAATCTGAATGCCACATACGGACTTACACCGTCGCAGAGCATTTTTTTGTAAAACAACTGGCTTACCAGCGCCGCATCCGCCCAGCGGATTTCCCGGCGTGGGCTGATAAACGCGGCCGCCCCGGTGCCGCGCACAAATGCTTCGCCGAAGGTCTCATTACCGGTCAAACAACTTGAGGAAAATACGATCTTCCCGGTGAGATCACCGGCCAGGGTGATCAGTTCATCAATATCCACATCTTCAAGCTGTAATACCAGTTTACATTTCAGCCCGTGCATGGAAAAATGGATATATCTGCTGCTGGACAGCCGGGCGAGTTTCAAAAAGTGCCCGAGTTCCAGCTTGGTGCGGATAAAGGAGTACAGGGGCTTGGCGCCAATCATGCGTAAAAATTCGCCCAGCAGCCGCCCTTCGGACCAATGTTTCTCCGTGGGTTTACGCGAGACGGATTCAATGACGATGATTTTATTAGACGGCTGCAGCTTCCGGGCGGGCATCCGGCCGGTTTCACCGTCCACATAAGTAAAATAGGCCGTACCGTTGGAAACAAAGGTAACGCGGGCGGGAAACAACCGTTCCCGCTGCCACGGGGCATAAATGCGGTCACCAATATGGTACGGGTTAATACTCACCGGAAAACTCCGAAACACACGGCCTAATTAGGGATAATTATACCCGATGCGGGCCGGGGAATCGGAGGATGGAATATTTTTATATATACAAATTTTTCATACATTATTCTGTATGTAGGGACGGTATTATCGGAATAATTATCCCAGCGTTGTGACTTCTATGTCCAACGCCTCACAAGCCGCGGTTAGAGCAGCAACTTGGTCCCCAAAAATCCCATGAATATGATTGGAGCAATAATGTTCGCCAATGGCCTCCGGCGCGCATTTGAATCGCACAAACATATGCGGCCAAGTATAGGTGGTCTGTCTGGCCAGATTTTCCATGGTTTCAAAACTTAGATTCGGAATGCTTGCCCGCACCAGGTGCATTTGAAAACGACCACGCTTCCGGGTGATGCGGCCCAGCGTCATTAAATCCGCGGGGTCGGCATAGAACTGCACGCTGGCCCCGCCGGCATGAAAATAAAAATCCATCCGCTACAATAGCCTAGGAAGATTGGTATTGGACTTGAGGAATTTATGCCCGCATCCACAGCATCACCGTCATCACCCACCGCCGCGGGCGGTGCTTTTAATCCCGCCGCGCTTATTGCGCAGCGGGCGCTGGATGTTGACGCTTCGGGGATTCGCAAAGTTTTTGATCTGGCCGCGAAATTGAAGGACCCTATTAATCTTTCCATCGGGCAGCCGGATTTTGATGTGCCTGAGCCGATCAAGGAAAAAGCGATAGAAGCCATCCGCGCGGGCAAAAACCATTACACCCCCACGCAGGGCATCGGCGAACTCATTGAACCCATTCGCCGCGGCGTCTCTGAAAGCACAGGCTGGCGCGATCCCGGCATATTGATATTATCCGGCACATCGGGCGGCATTATGCTGGCGATGTTTGCCACGTTGAATCCCGGCGATGAAGTGCTTTTTCTAGACCCTTATTTTGTCATGTACAAACATCTTCCCCGGCTCATTGGCGCTGTGCCCGTGCCGGTGGACAGTTATCCGGATTTTCGTCTGCATCCTGAACGCATTGAGGCGGCCATTACACCGCGGACCAAAATGCTGATTCTCTGTTCGCCCAATAATCCCACCGGGATTGCACTGACGCAGGCGGAATTACAGGCTGCGGCGGCGATTGCCAGAAAGCATAACCTGCTGGTGCTCAGCGATGAAATTTATGATGCGTTCTGCTATCAGAAGCATCAAAGCATTGCGGCCTTGCTGCCGGAGCAGTGCATATTGCTGAAGGGGTATTCCAAAACGTATGCCATGACCGGCTGGCGGCTGGGCTATGCGGCCGGGCCAAAGGCCATTATTGAGCAGATGACCAAATTGCAGCAATACACGTTTGTCTGTGCGCCGGCGCCGGCCCAATATGCGGCATTGGAACTGCTGCACGATGGCTCTGTGAATATGAGCGGTCATATTGACGCCTATCGCAGAAAGCGCGATCGCATTGTGGCCGGCCTGTCCGGGCATTTCGACATGAATAATCCGGATGGAGCGTTTTATGCGTTTCCAAAAGTTCCGGGGCGCTTAACCGCAACGGAATTTGTAAATCTGGCCGTGGCCGACAATGTGCTGGTGATTCCGGGTAATGTGTTCAGCCTGCGCGATACGCATTTCCGTTTAAGCTATGCCGCCAGTGATCAGACCATTGAACGGGGAATTGCCGCATTAAATCAATTGGCGGAAAAGATCGCGGCTCAATAACAGGATGGTTCCGGGCACAGCCATAACAGGTGTATATATGTTGAACATTCAAGGCCAAACCACCGCTTTAGCGCACATCCAGCGGGTGATACGCTCCGGACGCCTCGCGTCAACCTGGATCTTCGCCGGGCCTACCGGTGTTGGCAAATTCCATGCCGCGCTGGAAATGGCTAAAACGTGCCTGTGCGATCACTGTGTGCAACGCACCAATGACGATCACGGCCAATTGCTGAACTCTTTATTAGAGCCGGAATTTATGCTCACGCTGCCCTGCGGCGTCTGTGACTCATGCAAGGCTGTTGAATTCCGCAATCATCCCGATCTGCATCTTGTGAGCCGCAATTTAATCCGTTATCACGACCGCAGCGGAAAATCCAAAGGCACAACGCTGAGCATTCAGGTCATTCGCGGGGAAATCCTCGGCGATGATTCACCGGAACACCGGGTGGAACCCAAACTTTACAAGCGATCCCAGCGCGGGCGGGGCAAATGGTTCATCATTGATGATGCGGATCTGATGGAAGTGCCCGCGCAAAACGCTCTGCTCAAAGCCCTGGAAGAGCCGCCGCCGCAGAATTACATCATCATGATAACCACCAGCCCGGCTGAACTTTTAAGCACCATCCGCAGCCGATCACAGTTTGTGCAATTCCGTGAATTGCCATTTTCCGTCATGGTGCCGGAATTGCGGCAGCGCGGTGCGGATGATACACAGGCCAAACTCCTGGCGCGGCTTTCCGGCGGTAGCCTGGGCAAGGCAATGAGTTTTCTGGAAGCTACCGTTGCGGCGGAGCGTGAAGATGAGGAAAAGCCATCCGCCAAAAATGCCCCGCCTGATGCTCCGGCCTTTTCGCACTGGGTGCAAACGATTTCTTCAGTAATGGACAATTTATTTTCAGGCCGGGATGGCGGTATGGCTCTGGCGGCGGTGATTCAGAAATCCGCTGAACAATATGCCAAAGGGATGCTCAAACGTGATCCGCTGGCCTCCAAAGACCGGATCGTGCGCGATGGGGTGGGCATGATGCTGGGATTTGTTGCGGCCTGGCTGGATGATCGCCTGCGGCACGCCACCGGCGCGGCCATTATCGCCCCCCTGCCGTCGCAGGCGCGGGCGATGGACGCCACCGCCACGCAGGAATGTATAGCCGTCTGCCGGCAGGCGGAGATGCAGGCGGACATGAACGCTCATATCGGCGTTTTGCTCGCCAGCGCCTGCACCGCCATTGAAAATGCCATGCACACCGCACGGGCGGCGTAAACGCATAGCAGATCGTGGTTCCTACAAAATTGAATCCACGCGATTTGAGATCGCGGATTAAGGATGATGAATTCAAAAAAGCTTCCGGTCATGATGCAGTGGCACACCCCATTCCTGATCGTGATAAACGATGTCCAAATCCGACTTGGGCCAATGGCAGCGAACCCTGTCATCGCCAATCAGCTTCGCGGGAATACTCTTTATTTTTTCAATCAAAGGATATCCTCCAATCAAACAACGGCTAGAAAGGCTTCCGCCTCCTGCCGCTTGGAATTATAGGTTCACTCATCGCCGGATTTTCCGGCCAGGCGTGTTTGGGATACCGTGCCCGCAAATCTTTGCGCACCAGCGCATAGCTGCCTGCCCAGAATCCCGCCAGATCATAAGTCACCTGCACGGGCCGATGGTTGGGGCCCAGTATTTCCAGCAATACCGGCACGCGGCCATGGGCGATCCGCGGTGTGTCCTTAAATCCAAACAAGTCCTGCAGCCGCACGGATAACACCGGCGTGCCATCATCCCGATATTCCACCGCCGCCCGCCGTCCGTTGGGCATCTCCAGATATTCCGGCGCGGCGGTGTTCACAAGACGCTGGATTGCATGGCCCAGAGCTGATTCAATGACCGCGGCCAAACCTTCTCCGGCAATGATCTTCCGTATCGATTCCCGCTCCGGCGGCAGCGCTGTGAATATCGCCTTTAATTCCTCCCCGCCCAACGCAGGAATCTGCTGATCCGGCATCGCTTGGCGCAGCATGGTCAAGCGCCCGCATAATGCACGGAGTTGTACATCACGCCGCATCAGTTCCGGAAGATGCACGGCAAGATATTCCGCCGCCGCCTGTTGAATCTGTTGTGCATCAGGATCGGAATCGGCATATTCTTCCAGAATTAAATCACGATACAGCACACGCCGACAGGCCAGAATCCGCCCTTCCGATATTGCCACCGATTTTTCCTGCCGCATGAACTGAGGATAAAGTCTTTCAATCTGTGCCTGCGTAATGGCCGAAGCAAGATGCACCACCGCATCGCCCGGTTTGCTGGAGGCCTGAACATCCACCGCCACAAACAGCGGCGCACGCAGCACCGCCGACCCCGGCCCCATGCGAACGCCGCGCCCGCCCACCATCACCGCCCGCGTGGAATCATTCTCCCGCCGTCGGCATACGCGATCAGGATATGCCCGCAGAAGCAATTCACCCACGCATTCCACGGTAGCTTTCGCGGCGGCAGCAACCTGAATGGAAAATCCCAAAAGCCGCCCTAGATCAGCGGCCACCATCCGAGCCCTCTGAGCAGCGGCTGAATCAATGGCAATACCACCGGCCCCCGATTGGTTCCCCCGCCCGGCCAACGCCAATATCCTTATCAAAATATCGGATTCTCCAGCCATGCCGCCTCTCTGATCCCAGCGCGTGTCAGCAATATCCCGCTCTGAAATTAATGCCGCCACAATTGCCGCCATATCCCTGCTGCCGGCTTCCTGCCCCGCCAACAACAGCCGCCCGATGCGCGGATGCAGCGGCAACTGCAATATTTTCCGCCCGATATCCGTCAGGCGCAGGCCATCGGGTATCGGTTCAAGAGCGCCAAGTTCCCGCAGTAATTCAACTGCGGATTCGATGCGTTCCGCCGGCGGCTTTTCAAAAAAATCAAATCTCTCCGGGCCGTGCCGATCCCACGCATAAAGAGTCAATACGCTTTGCGCCAAATCCACACGCATGATTTCCGGGATTTCAAATTCCGCCAGATGTTTGGTCTGTAACTCCGGCCATAGCCTGATGCACATTCCCGGCGCGGTGCGGCCCGCACGACCCGCTCTTTGCGCTGCCGCCGCCTTGCTGATCTGAATTAAATCCAGGCGGTCTATACCGCGGTTGGCATCAAAACTCGCCTGCCGCACCAAGCCGGAATCTATGACTGTCGTCACGCCCTCAATGGTCAAGGAGGTCTCGGCAATGTTGGTGGAGAAAATAATCTTCCGGCGCCCCGATGGTTTGAGCACCGCAATTTGCGCATCCAGCGGCATGGAGCCATGCAACGTCATGACATTGCAGTTGTCCGCCGCGGCCAATGCTTTGACCGCTCCCGCGCAGCGGTTAATTTCCATTGCTCCGGGCAAAAATACCAGAATGTGCCCGCCGCTCTGTGCGATCAACGCCTCCTTTACCGCCGCCACCACGCGGTCTTCCAACCGCCCGTCATTTGCAGAGCGATACAACATCTGCACAGGATAAAGCCGCCCGGGAATATTCAACACCGGCGCATCATCCAGAAATTCCGCCACTTTTTTCGTATCAAGCGTGGCGGACATCACCACTATCAGCAAATCAGGCCGCAAGGTTTGCCGCACTTGCCGCAGCATGGCCAGCGATAAGTCACTGTGAATGCTGCGTTCATGAAATTCATCAAGGATGACGGCTCCAACATCTTCCAGCGCCGGATCATCCAGCAGTTGCCGGGCCAGAATTCCCTCGGTCATGATCCGCAGCGCGGTATCGGTGGTGAGCTTGTTTTCCATCCGCACCTGAAAGCCCACTTCTTCGCCCAGTTTCCAATGCCGTTCTTCCGCTATGCGGGCGGCAACGGCTTTGGCCGCGATGCGCCGCGGTTGGAGTACCGCAATGCGCGGTGCTTTGGAAGTCAGAATTCCGGATTTGAAAAGCGCCGGCGGAACGCGCGTGGTTTTGCCGGCACCGGGTTCCGCTGTGAGCACCAGCGAACGCCGCTGCCGCAGCAAGGCGATAATCTCCGGGATAAACGCATCAATCGGCAATGGCTCCATGGCGGGCAGTTTACTGGTTTCCGATCACGCCCGCGAGACCGGCAGAATTGCCGCCAGAATTGTGTGGACAGAATCAGGCGGCGGGGTGGTCTGGCCAGCGCTTCACGGCGGCCGCCGCACCGCAACGGGTGCCACCGGCACATGAATGTGCCGGCTAACATAGATGCGTTACGGACATACACATTTACCGCCGGCCAATATGCAACGACATTCATCCGCACCGGCGACTTACAGGGATATGCACTTTGCCTTGACTTGCTTGGGCCGGGGTTTATCATCAAGAGCATGAAATTTTCCTGGATCAATCATCGGGTGCTTATTCCAGTTTGTCTGGCGGTCTGTCTGACAACGCCGGCAATCAGTTATGCACAAGTGGCGCGGAAGGACATCAGTTCGGCGATTCCCTTGATGACCGTCAAACGCAGCGCGATTCCCGTTTATCTTATTGCGTGTATAGCATTTGTCGGCGTGGTGGCGGTGGCCATGCGCAGCGCCAACCGGGGCAAGCGCCGGGGCGGGCGGGATAAATAATTGTGCGATATATGAAATTGCGGAAACAGAATCTGCAATGAGTTGGCGAACAAACGTTTGAACCTCATACAGGAGACATCATCATGAATGGAAAAAAACTCCTCATCATCGGCCTGCTGGGCGTCAACGCCGTTCTCGGAGCCGGTCTGCTTGCCCGCATCGGCTGGCAATCCCCCACAGCCATGGCGCAGGTTGCCCGTGGCGGCCATTATCTGACCGTATCCGGGGGAGATCAGATGAGCGGCATTGTGTATGTTTACAATCAGGACAGCGGCATTCTCACGGCCAAGATTACACCGGCCAACAATTTGCCGGGAACGCACTGGCTGGCCCCCTATAATGTCAGCGCGGATATCAAACGCGCTCAGTTGCAAATGCGGTGAGGCCGGAAAAACCGCCCTGCAACTGTGTTATGACTTTTTGTGAAAAACATTCATTAGCGGAGTAGAATTATGAAATCTCAGAATACTATTATCGGTTTGCTTACCGGCACCGCCCTGCTGCTGGCGGCATTGCTGGCCTTCCACCCCACCGTTTCCAATATGGCCCAAGCCGATGTGCTCAACAGCGGCGGAGGTATTACATTGTTGACTTCATCCATGGGCTTTGGCACGGTGGACCTCCTGAATGTCATTGACAGCCGGGATGGCCTCATGCTGGTGTACACTCCCAACGGCAACCAATTGCGGCTGGTAGGCGCTTACAACTTGAACCGCCTGATGCGCGTGCCATCCCTGCGTTAAAAACCTAAACTAAAAAGGACACCATCTTTGCTGGATCACATTGCCAAGCTCGCCCGGAATGTTCTCAATGGCCGCCTGATTTCCCGATCGGAAGCGCGGGAACTTATAGCCGTTTCCGATGATGACGTTTACGATCTGTTTTACTGGGCCAATAAAATCCGCATCCGCTTCAAAGGCCCGGATGTGCGGTTTTGCGCCATCGTCGCGGCCAAAGTCGGCGGGTGTTCGGAAGATTGCAAATTCTGCGCCCAATCCTCCCATTATCAAACCGCCATTGAAGGGCAGAATAAACTCACCGATCAGCAGATATTGGATTCCGCCTCTCATGCCGGAGATGTTGGAGCCGACAGCTTTGGTATTGTTAACAGCGGCCGCGGCCCAACCCGCTCTGAACTGGAAAACTGGCTCTCTCCGCTGCTGCGGGACATCGCCAAAAAAAGCAAGACCCGCGCCTGTGCCACACTGGGCACATTAACCCCGGAAACCGCCGATTTTCTCCATGCCAACGGGGTGCGGCGGATTAACCATAATCTGGAAACCAGTGAACGGTTTTACCCGGAAATTGTCTCCACCCATCCATACTCAGAGCGCCTGCGCACTTTGCACGCCGCCAAGGCCGCGGGATTATCGCTTTGCTCCGGCGGCATATTTGGAATGGGTGAACACTGGGATGACCGGCTGGATATGGTCTTTACCCTGCGGGATATTGGCGTGGATGTCATGCCCATTAATTTCCTTAACGCCATTGCCGGTACACCGCTGGCGGATCAGCCCCGGCTTGCCCCCATGGAATGTCTGAAAATTATCAGTATATGCCGGTTTATTTTCCCCACGGTGGAATTGAAAGTTGCCGGCGGACGGGAAGTATGCCTGCGCGATCTGCAAAGCTGGATATTTTTTGCCGGGGCGGACAGCACCATGATCGGCAATTACCTAACGACCTATGGCCGCAGCCCGGAAATGGATCATCAGATGGTCCATGACCTGGGCCTGAAATGGCGCGGGTATGAGCAGGGGCCGGTGGAACCCAGCAGCCCGGAACCCAAAATTTCCCGCGTCAGCCGCACCGGGCGTTATAACATCCCCATTATGTATGAAGGCGATGTGGAGTTGAACTCCGCTTCCGCGGCCACGGCGTTGCGGTGATACGGAATATTCATGCCACTGGTTAGAAACAATATTGTCAATATGGCGGCCTACGTTCCGGGCGAACAACCCAACGATATCTCCGTCATTAAACTTAACACCAATGAAAATCCGTATCCGCCTTCGCCGCGCGTGCTGGAAGCTCTGCGCGGCATCACCGCGGATCAACTCCGGCGCTATCCCAGCCCCGATGCGCGGGCATTCCGGGAAGCGGCGGCGCGGGTCCATGGCGTATCGCCGGATATGATTCTCTGCACCAATGGCGGCGATGAATTGCTGGCTCTGGTTTTCCGCGCCTGTGTGGGCGACGGTGAAAAGGTGGCTTTTCTGGATCCCAGCTATTCCCTTTATCCCGTCCTTGCCGCCATGCAGGATGCGCGCAAAATCATTCTTCCTTATCATATTACAGCTACGCAATGGACTTTTCCGGATGACATTTTTCATCTTGACGCCAAGCTGCTGCTGATTGTCAATCCCAATGCGCCCTCCGGCACGCTGGCTGATCTCAACACGTTATCCCGTGTTATCAAGGTGTTTCCCGGAGTGGTGCTCCTTGATGAGGCCTACGTCAATTTTGCACCGCACAGCGCGTTGCCGCTGGTGCGGGAGCATGAAAATCTCATTTTGCTAAGAAGTATGTCCAAAGGGTACGGCCTGGCCGGAATGCGATTTGGGTATGGCATTGCCCAGCCTGTGCTGCTGGAGCAACTTCATAAGGTGCGCGACAGTTATCCGTGTGATGCGGTGGCCATCGCGGCGGCCACCGCGGCGATCACGGATCAGGCTTACGCCGCTGCAACCTGGGAAAAAGTAAAAAGTCAGCGCACGGTGGTGACCGCGGCGTTGCGGGCCATGGGGTTCACGTTGCCGGAGAGCCACAGTAATTTTGTTCTAGCGCAAGTGCCGGGAAACAGGGTGGCGGCGGAGGTATATCAGCAACTTAAAGCGGGCAAAATTCTGGTCCGTTACTTCAATTTGCCGGGCTTGACGGATAAACTGCGCATTACCATTGGCACCGCGGAACAAAATGCCGCATTGCTGGCCGCGTTGCAACGGGCCATATAGCCTCCGGCTTTGCCGGGGGTAACGCATCGGATGCAAAAATGGAGACCCACATGACCCAATCCACCCCCACCGCCCGCAAACGGGAAATCAGCCGCAAAACACGAGAAACGCAGATCAGCGTTGCATTAAATCTCGATGGTTCCGGCAACAGCACCATTGCCACGGGCGTGGGCTTTTTTGATCACATGCTGGATCATCTCGCCCGGCACGGCATGTTGGATCTGACTGTTCAGGCCACCGGTGATCTGCACATTGACGCCCATCACACCGTGGAAGATGTATCCCTGGTGCTCGGCAGTGCTATTCAACAGGCGCTGGGGGACAAGCGCGGCATTTACCGCTATGGCTGGGCCAGCGTGCCGATGGAAGATACCCTGGCCAATGTGGCATTGGATTTATCTGGCCGGCCCGCATTTGTATTCAACGCCCGGTTCCCCACCCCCAAGATTGGCGATTTTGATGTGGAACTGGTCCATGAATCCTTGCGGTCACTGGCCAACACCGCGGGCATGAACCTGCACATCAATGTGCCTTATGGCACCAACAGCCACCATATTGCCGAAGCGATTTTCAAAGCCTTCGCCAAATCATTGCGGCAAGCGGTGGCCAGGGATCCGCAATCACAGGATATACCCAGCACCAAAGGCGTACTGTAGAAATACGGCCTGCGGGAAAGTGTGCAGATTGCAAAACAGGGACAGCAAGCTGGCCCGTATTCACGACGTTCGTGATTTGGATTTCAATGCGCCACGAGCACCGGATGAAATCCGGTGGTTAATTGAGAAGTGGAAATCCACCACCGCATTATTCATGCGGAGCTCTTTGGTTTCAATGCGACTCGAGCACCGGCTTGGGGATCTATTGCTGGCGATGCAATCTTCACTTTTACAGCGTCAATTCTTGTTATCACAGGTCAAAAAAAAGCACCGCTCCGGTAGCCGGAGCGGTGCGGGATTTATTTAGATGCGGTGGCGGAATTTGAGAATCGAACACAAACCACCGGATTATTCATCCGGTGCTCTGGGCGCTGTGATGGCGCGGGTCGCGTTTGGCTCATGCGGTGATCCACGCTGTCCGCTGTGTACAAACCACCGGATTGATCATCAGGTGTTCGATGCGTTACGCCTTCATCCGCCGGCGAATCGCCAGCCCACCAATCATAACCAAACCACCAACAATCGTCAGCGGCCCGGAACCGGGGAGCGCGACGGCGTTGCTGCTGCCACCGAGGATTGAAACCGTCCCACCGACGGGATCTGCGGTGGTGCCCAAGCTTACACCCGAAGATATCGGGGTAGCTTTAAGTTCATAGGTAAGCGAGTAAGGCGCTGTGACCAAGTCTGTCACGCTTGAGTTACTCACAGAGGAAGAGTTGAAAGTACCACCGCCATTTCCGGACAGTGTGTCCGATGATGTCGCGTCCGTCCTGCCGTAGCCCGCGTTGCTCGCTGCCGCATATCCTGTTTGAGTAACACCAACGGAGCCACTGCCGCCGGAGTAGGCACCACCGCCAGTCGAATTCAGTGTAACGCTGGGGCCAACTGAATTAAAACCTTTACCAGTAGCGAAGAAGGTTGATGTATATCCGGGCGATGTAAATCCCAAACCGATGACCGAGAAATTGAGCGATGCCGTTCCTGTCGCGGAGATGTTGAGATCGGTCCAAGAAAACAATTCAGTGTCGCCGCTTGGAGTCGAGGTGCCGATTCCGTAATTGCCACCTCCTGAGGTGTAAACTTCTCCTCCAGCCGTGTATGCGGACGCGAGGAGAAACTGCGAAGGACTAATGCCAAACCCAACCTCCACCCCTGTCACAACACTTGCACTGGCGGCGTTCGCCGCGATTAGACCGGCCGATAGTGCTGCCCCGATACCCAGGATTTTTCCTGTACGCATAGAGATGACTCCCTAAAAAGAACCTTCGGCCTCTGAACGCCCCGCGCGGGGCATTCTCCATGGCCACCGTTTTTATCGGCACCGGTTCACCTGCTCCTATAATAATTTTAATTCTTTTTATCCGATTTATCAATATTTTAATAAAATTCATCCACAGAAATTACGCTAACTTGTTCTATTACAACAACTTACATAGCCGCCGGCTTTGCCGGCGGTTTGATCCCCGCCCCCTCCGCCGAAGCCATGTTGAGCGGAGCCGCCTAGCGGCCCGCGTTCAGGGGCCTGTGACAGATTCTGCCCAACCGAAGCACAGTTATTGTTTCACGGCCCCCAACTGCGGCCGTTGCCAATACGCGCCGCAGCGGGTAACTTGGCGGGGATTCTTGTGAAAGGATAAAAAACATGCGTGACCAACGTTTAGAAAAACTGGCGAAAGTGCTGGTCGGGTATTCCGCGGGCGTGAAAGCCGGGGAACTGGTGCGGATTACCGGAGAAACCATCGGCCTTCCGCTGATTGAAGCTATTTATGAAGAGGTGCTTAAAGCCGGTGGTTATCCGTTTGTCACCATGAGTTCCGATGCCATGGATGAAACGTTTTATCGCGTGGCCAGCGCCAGGCAGTTGGAATATGTGTCACCGATCTCCAGATTTATCGTTGAAAATATTGATGTGTCCATTGGTTTATGGGCGGAGGAGAATACCCGCTCCATGACCAATGTGGATCCCAAAAAACAGGCCGCCGCCGCGCAAGCCCGCCGCCCCATCAGCAAGCGCTTTCTGGAGCGCGCCGCTGAAGGCAAACTCAAATGGGTGGGCACACAATATCCCACGCAGGCCAGTGCGCAGGATGCGGAAATGTCACTGCGGGAATATGAGGATTTTGTATTCCGCGGCGGCTTGTTGCATCTTGATGATCCGGTGGCGGCATGGCGGAAAATCAGCGAAAAGCAACAGCGCCTGGCGGATTATCTCAACACCGCCAAAGAAGTGCATGTGATCGCCAAAGACACCGATCTGCGATTGGGCGTGCAGGGGCGGCGATGGATCAACTGCTGCGGTCATGAAAATTTCCCCGATGGTGAAGTATTCACCGGCCCCATTGAAGATGCCGTCAACGGTGTGATTCGCTACAGCTTTCCCGCGGTGCATCATGGCAGAGAATGTGATGGCATTGTGCTGAAATTCAAAAACGGCAAAGTGGTCGATGCCAGTGCATCCAAAGGTTTGAATTTTCTCATTGCCATGATGGATCAGGACGCCGGCGGCCGTACACTGGGCGAATTTGCCATCGGCACCAATTTTTCCATTCAACAGTACACCCGTAATACACTCTTTGATGAAAAAATCGGCGGGACCTGTCACGCCGCGCTGGGCGCGGCCTATCCGGAAACCGGCGGAACCAATGAAAGCGGCCTGCACTGGGATATGGTCTGCGACTTGCGTCAACCCGGCGGCCGGATTGAAGTGGACGGCCAGACCATTTTGGAAGCGGGCCGCTTCGTCAATGCCGATTGGCCTAATCCATGATATGGAATAACGGATCTTGAAAGAATAAATTCGCATTGTATGGCGCAGGAGATTTGGCAGCCAACCGCCGATAGTTATGTTTAGCGGGGCCGCCCGGCGGACCGCGTTCACCGGCTTGGGTATTTTGTCTGCGCCTTCGGAGGTAATACGAACTGTGGCATAAACTATTATATGCGAAGTTATTCTTTCACGATCCCTTTGGAAAGCCGAACAATTGTGGGGTAAAATGAAGGGCTTGCCAACTGCGGAAATTTCCATGTTGGCGCGCCGGAGAAAGCAATGTCATTAAAAAGTATTCGTATTCGCGGCGCCCGGGAACACAACCTTAAAGATGTGAGCCTGGAAATTCCACGCGACAAGCTCGTTGTTATCACCGGGCTTTCCGGATCGGGCAAAAGCTCATTGGCGTTTGACACCATATTTGCCGAGGGGCAGCGGAAATATGTTGAATCACTCTCTGCTTACGCGCGGCAATTTTTGCAGCAGATGCAAAAGCCGGACTGCGATGAGATCGAAGGCCTGCCGCCGACAATTGCCATTGAACAGCGCGGCGGTGGAAGCAATCCGCGATCCACTGTGGCCACCACCACGGAAATATACGATTACATGCGTGTTCTTTTCGCCCGTGTGGGCAAACCGCACTGCTGGATTTGCGGCGAACCTATTGCCGCGCAATCCGCCTCGCAAATTGTCCAAAGCATCATGCAGTGGCCGGAGGGGCAGCGGCTGATGATTATTTCGCCGTTGGTGCGCGGGCAGAAAGGCTCGCAGATTGACGCTCTGGAGGCCATGACGCGGCAGGGCTTTGTCCGCGCGCGCGTGGATGGGCAGGTGCTGGAGATCAAGTCTGTTCCGCCGCTGGATAAAAAGCTCAAGCACACGGTGGAGGCGGTGGTGGATCGCCTGACCATCAAACCGGAGGTGCGCACCCGTCTGGCGGATTCTCTGGAACTGGCGCTAAAACTCTCCGATGGACTGGTGGTCATTGCGCGGGAAGAGGCGGGGCAATGGGTGGATCACACCTATTCTTCCCGCTATGCGTGCCCCAAACATCCGGAAAGCTCATTGGAGGAACTCTCTCCACGGCTGTTTTCCTTTAACAGCCCTTACGGCGCATGCAGCGAATGCGACGGCCTGGGAACTATTCTGGAGTTTGATGAGGAACTGATCGTTCCGGATAAAACAGTGGGGCTGCTGGATGGCGCTATTGAACCCTTTCACCGCAACGGCAAACGGATGAACATTTATTACAATCGTCTGCTGCGGAAATTTTGTGAAACCTTCGGCGTTGATGGGGCAACACCCTTTGAGGACATCCCGGTAAAAATCCGGCAGATTCTCATCCACGGCACCACCGCCAAAGATGTGAAAACCTGCAATGTTGAATTTGAAGGCGTATTGCCCAATTTGCAACGCCGCTGGGAAAACACCGACAGCGAATTCGTGAAGTCCCGCCTGCATGAATATTTAAGTGAACAAGCCTGCGAAAAGTGCCATGGCGACCGCCTCAAACCGCAGGCGCTTGCGGTGAAGATCGGTAAATATAACATCCGTGAAATCACCGCCCTGACCATCTCCAATGCCATTGCGCTTTTTGAAACCATGAATTTTTCCGGCGAGCAGGCATTAATTGCCGCTCCCATACTCAAGGAAATTTGCGCCCGTCTGGGGTTTATGAACAATGTGGGGCTGGGCTATCTGACCATGGACCGGAAAACGGGCACCCTATCCGGCGGTGAAGCGCAGCGCATCCGCCTGGCCACGCAGGTAGGTTCGGGCCTTGTGGGCGTGTGCTATGTGCTTGATGAGCCTACCATTGGGCTGCACCAGCGGGATAATGACCGGCTGATCCGCACGCTGCGGCACCTTACGGATATTGGAAATACCACCATTGTCGTGGAGCATGATGAAGACACCATCCGTGCCGCGGACTGGCTTATTGATGTAGGCCCGGGCGCGGGTTCCCATGGCGGGCGCATCATCGCGCAGGGAACTGTGCCGGAGGTCATGGCTTCGCATGACAGCATCACCGCGAAGTATCTTTCCGGAGAATATCAAATTCCCGTGCCGGAGCAGCGGCGTAAACCTGATTTCAAGCGGGTAATTGAAATCACCGGTGCCGCGGAAAATAATCTTCGCTCAATCGATGTGCAGTTTCCCCTGGGCGTGATGACCTGCGTGACCGGTGTTTCCGGTTCGGGAAAATCTTCGCTGGTGAATCACATTCTGCTCAAGGGCCTTAAACGCCGGCTTAACGGAGCCAAGGAACATCCGGGCCGGCATAAAAAAATCACCGGTGTGGATAATATTGATAAAGTTATCGAGATAGATCAATCGCCCATTGGGCGCACGCCGCGCAGCAACCCCGCGACGTATACCGGCGTATTTGATCTGATCCGCCAGCTTTACGCGAAAACGCGCGAAGCCCGCATGAGGGGTTACCAGATCGGGCGTTTCAGCTTCAATGTGAAGGGCGGCCGGTGCGAAAGCTGCCAGGGGCAGGGCACCAAGCGCATTGAAATGCACTTTCTGCCCGATGTGTTTGTGACTTGTGAAGAATGCCGCGGCAAACGCTACAACCGGGAAACGCTGGAAATAAAATACCGCGGCAAATCCATTGCCGATGTGCTGGACATGCGTATTGAAGAAGCTCTGCAATTTTTTGACAGCTTCTCCCATATTCGCACATTTCTTCAATCGTTAAATGATGTCGGATTGTCCTACGTGCAGTTGGGGCAGTCCAGCACCACGCTTTCCGGGGGTGAAGCGCAAAGAGTAAAACTGGCCGCCGAACTGGCCAAAGCCGCCACCGGCCATACGCTTTATGTGCTGGATGAACCAACCACCGGGCTGCATTTTGCGGATATTCATAATCTTCTGCATGTGTTAAACCGTCTGACCGGCGCGGGAAATTCTGTGGTGATCATTGAGCACAATCTGGATGTGATTAAATGCGCGGACTGGATTATTGATATGGGGCCGGAGGGCGGCAGCGGCGGCGGACAGGTGGTCGTCACAGGAACGCCGGAGGATGTGGCGGCCCATCCCACGAGCCATACGGGCCGATATTTGGTGCATAAACTCCATCCTGCCATACAGAATTAAACGGATGAAACGACTATGGACATACCCCATCAACCAATGCTCTGGTTTTCACGCCATGGATTAATGGAAGTGGATCGGCGGGCGGTGGAACAGTTTGGCATTTCCGTGCCGGTGCTCATGGAGAATGCCGGCCGGCAGGTTGCCGAGGTTACACGTTCTTACCTGCTGGAGGGTTCCGCGGTTCTCATTCTGGCCGGGGCGGGCAACAACGGCGGGGATGGCCTGGTCGCGGCGCGGCATTTGGCCAATCGCGGCCACAACGTACGGATCATCCTGATCGCGGATGAAGAGAAATTCACCGGTGCGGCACAAACACAATTACAGATCGTGCGCAAAATGCAATTGCCGATCCAGATTCTATCTCAGAAGCCCGATGCGCTGGCGGACTTTCTGGGGCACAGCGATGTTGGCGATGCGGTAATTGATGCCATGTTCGGCACAGGTTTGAACCGTCCATTGGGCGGCGCGGCGCGCGATCTCATTGATCAACTCAATCAAGCCAATCGGCGGGTGATCAGTGTGGATATTCCGTCGGGCTTGGATTGCGATACCGGGCAGGTGCTGGGAACCGCAGTGCAGGCCGCACACACCATCAGTTTCTGCGGGATGAAAATTGGTTTTGAATCCGACCAGGCAATCCGTTATCTGGGCCAGATTTCCGTCGGTGATATCGGCGCCCCCCAGTCGCTGCTGCGGGCCTGCGCCCAGGTGCATGACACTTTGGGCGGGTGATGTTTCTCATGGATACGCACACCACCGCATTATTCATGCGGTGCTCTTTTTGGATATCAATGCGCCACGAACACCGGATGCAATCCAATACTGTCCGGAAAATTCGCGTGTGTGAAGTGGTTGTGGGATAATTTTTGGCGTAAGAAATACCAGGTTGGCATAGCGTCATGGCTTGGAGGGCCGG
>JABEBX010017731.1_pt1 | contig 23847 bp, 27 predicted proteins | sample 7245971 | NCBI WGS metagenome assembly JABEBX01 (sample SAMN14506365, study PRJNA622280) | hot springs metagenome | biome: hot spring [ENVO:00000051]|acidic hot spring [ENVO:00002120]; feature: spring [ENVO:00000027]|sediment [ENVO:00002007]; material: sediment environment [ENVO:01001048]... | reverse complement strand
CCCTTTCTTCTGCACATATTCACGCAGTTTGTCCCTTTGTTTCATTCAAATCCCCCACACGATTAAGCGAAAGAAGCAGGGCATGGGAAGAGGTTGTACTTTGGGTGGAACTGAAAAACAAGCATAAGCATATACTCTGAATCCAAAACCCACACCTTGCTTGATTAATATTATGGGCGTCTTCGTTTATATAGTTATTGCATAAACTTAAACTATTATAATCTATTATTACTAAATATCAAATTAAAAATTTATAATAAATATATTTTTACATATTAAAATAAGTATAAAATGTAAGACTAATATATAATAACATTTTTAAATATTAAATCATATATTAATAGCGATGGAGCTTACTGACAATGTAAAAAAGAGCATAGAAGCGCTTAAAAAAAGGTCAAATCACAGCATACAAATAGTGCCACATAGAGACCATTATTACATCTATGAATATAAAGTAAAAACCGTAAATGGAATAGCGAAAAGATTCTCGTTTTATTTGGGCTCGATGGGCAAGGACGGGACATTCACGGAAGCGCGGCATCGTTTCCTACATACGAGAGCAAAGAATTTGGACCAGTGTCTTAGCGCTAAGAAGCAGGATGAGAAGCCCAGATTAGTGGACGAGCTTATCTATCCCGATGAATTCAGTATTAATATACTGAGAGAACTCAGCATGGATTCTAGGATAACAGCGCCGGAAATAGCAAGGAAATTGGGGACTGATACTGCAAGGGTAAGGCGCAGGATAAAGCAGCTAGAATGGGCATATAAAATAAAGTATACTCTGGAACTGAGGCCGGGTACATTCAGATTCCTAACATACGTGATATTTGTAAAATTTACAAAAGAAAAGCCTGATCAGGAAAAACTGAAAGAGCTTTTGGAAGATAACCCAAGGGTGCAATTGGCAGCCATAATGGAGGGCGATTATAATCTAATTTTATATATACTGGCAGAAAACAACCTAATCCTAGAAGACATATTGTATGAAATGAGATCTAATAGTATTATATCGAAATACTCAAGCGTATGGTATGTCAATTATTCACTGCAACCAATTGGTTGGTATATACCATTCAGAGACAAATTTTTTGATCTATTAAAGGAACGCATATGGCATAGAAGCATTTATTCGCCTAGAAGGCAAAAAGATCAATTCTTAATGAGTGAATATGCAGTGCTAAAAGAGCTAAATTCAAATGCAAACATAAATTTCAAAGAGGTAGATGCCAAATATAACTTAAAAGAGGGCAATGCAAATTATACATATTACAAACTTCTGGAATCTAAAATAATAAACAGACCTACAATAGCAATAAGTGAAATTCCAAATATGAAGCTGGAATTTTTGTATCTCATCCAAAAGAACATTGAAAAGTTCAATGAAGGTAGGATAGACTATCTAGATGAAATAACAAAAGAAACTGATTATCCGTCTGATAGATTTGTCTTTGTCGGGGATGTTTCTTCGCCTTATGGCATAGCTTTGATAGCCCCTATCTTCAATAACAACGATACGGATATTTTGCAAAAAAGCCTTGAGTATATAAAAGGTGTAACAATAAAAAGTGCGCGAATAACAAGGATACTATTTGGTGATTTAGGAATACGTAAATTCGATATGAAAGAGAGCAGCAATTATGAATTAAAGGCGAAACTCCTAAAGGAAAAGTACAAAACTTCACAATAAGATGCAATTAATAAATTTTTATTGATTTCCAGCAGTTCCGTTTCCTCCCATATTTTTCACCTCAAATATTTATATTTCAGAGGAAAATGGAACTGATATGTTTAAATATCTTTAGTTATTTTGCTGCTTATTTACGTAAACCTGCCCTGCAGGGAACATAGGGTCTCCATACGGCATAACGCTTATTGCTCCCATTTACAAGGACGGTGACATTGAAGACATAGAAAAGGCCCTTTCAAAAAGTTTTGCAGGATCCAAGATAAATACGTCAATAGTATCTAATGTCCTAGTAGGAAGTTTTGGATACAGAAAAATGGATGAAATCAAATCCTGGATATACGAAGAACTAGAGAAAATCAAGAACGAAAAATCATAGGATAAGAAAAATCATTCAAATATCCTTTATGGACTACCGCCTCCTATCATCATAATCACTTATTCATATTTCAAAGTAAAACGGAACTAACGCATTTAAATACTCTTTGTTCTTTTGGCGTTTATTAGTATAAAGAGGGATTAAACAATGAGATTTTGGTCAAAGTTAAGGTATCAGGGTAATAAAAGTTTGGCGGCAACATGAAGAAAGTGTTATTAGCTAAGAGGGCCTCGGGCCAATGCTAAAAGGTATACAAGGCATTCATAGCTACTCATACTCGGGCTTATAGGTACTCGCTTAAAGTGATAAACACATACCTGTACTATGGCCTCGGAAGCATCAAGCAGGAGCTACAGTTTCAATCCGTTAAAGCTCGCGTCAAGCCATACAGACTAGAGCATAGGGCTCAAAGCTAATTCAAGCCGGCTAAGCTATGGGCTTGAACTGCTCAAAGCTAAGCTTAAAAAGAGGGCGCCGGAGCGCTATGAGGATTTCTTTGGCACGAAAAGCAGCCAAACTAATTATTTTGCGAAGTGCATAAGCTATGAAAGACCGGTAAAAGGTAAAATTGCCATTTCAAAAATAAGCTATCTGTAATCCTTCTGAGCACTGTCCCTGTTTGGGCCTATCGCAATTCAAGAAATTATACAGATAACGCCTGTGCAAAATATCTATTAAAGGAATTGCAAAAATTTAGATATAATAAATTAAGCAGACAAATAGGGGCGGTTAAATGGAGCGCAAAAAAGTGGCTATACTTGCAATAGATATGCTGAATGATTACCTGGATCCTAAAGGGAAAGAATATTGCGGAAAATGCCGCGAAATCATACCGCAAATCCAGAAATTAATTTCTTTCGCCAGGGAAAATGGAATCTACGTAGTTTATTCCAATGCTAGCCTACTACTTGACACAGAACCCATGTCCAAAAAATGGGGCCTGCATCCTTTGAGGGGTTCATGGGGCGCTGAAGTTATTCCTGAATTGAAACCCCAGAAAGGCGACATAACAATTTTAAAAAGGTCGTATGACGGATTTTACGGCACAGAACTGGAACTTACATTAAGGAGCTTGGGGGTTGAAACCGTTGTTGCTGTCGGCATACATACGCATGTCTGCGTGCTGCTAACCCTGGCAGGAGCATTCAACAGAGGATTTAAAGTCGTTGCTTTGGAAGATTGCATAGCTACAGACAATAAATCAAACAACGGGTTTGGATTGAGGTTCATCAAAACGCAGTTGGGAAGCCTGATGACCCTAAAAGAATTCATTAATAAATACAAGTGAGGCCTGCCTTCCTTATTGTGCGATCCTCGAAATCGATGGCAAAGATTTTAGTACACAGTTCCTTGCATGACAAGTTTGCAAATGCTTTCATAATCCGGGCTCGTTCAGGCTATACTGCCAAATGAGTAGGAAGGCATAACTCCATTCGGAGGATAACCTCTAATTATGAAATTTATTAAAGGTATATAAAAAGAAAGTCTAAACTGCATAAAAGAAAAATTTGCTGGAGGGAAATAACAAAAACTATAGAAAGATATATAAATTATATATCAATAACGTCCATTGATTTTGTAAAACATATATTATCTACTAACAAAGCTCATGGACATCGAAAGCTTTAAATAAGATTTCATGCACAATAATACTTGCAAATTCTTCATATACTGGATGAAGTTGTAAACCGACGGTGTTATATATGGCAAAATCTTACGTGAAGTTCGAAGTATCAAAAGAGTTGGCCTCAAAGACTTATGAGGCATTGCAGCTGGCTAAGCAGTCAGGCAAGATAAGAAAAGGCATCAACGAAGTCACTAAGAGCGTAGAAAGGGGAGCAGCCACTTTCGTAGTGATGGCAGAAGACATAGAACCTGAAGAAATAGCCATGCACATACCCTCTCTGTGCGAACAGAAGAAGGTCCCATATTCTTATGTGCCAAGCAAGCTCGAGCTCGGCAAGTCAATAGGGCTGAGCGTGCAGTGCGCCGCGATAGCGGTAGAAGCGCAGGGCAGCGCGTCACAGGCCCTCAAGGACGTGATATCAAAGACTACAGGCACTTCGCAGAAAGCGGTCCCAAAAGCTGAGCCGAAGCAGGAGCACAAGGAAGAAAAGAAAGAGCAGGCCCCAAAAGAAGAGCATCATGAAGGTGAAGCCCATAAAGAGCCGGAGGCCAAAGCAGAGGAATCCGAGGAAAAGAAAGAGCCTGCTCCGGAAGAGGCAAATTAAATTTAATAAATGATTAATATGGAAGGGCTTCCAGCACCGCAATTCTCAGGCTTTCTGGCAGAAGTCGTAGAGGTAAACATGAAGGTGAAAACCGGCATGTATGGCGAGGTCTACCAGGTGACATGCAGAATCCTGGAAGGGAAGGATAAAAGCAGAATAATACGCAGGAACGAGATCGGCCCCATAAAGGTGGGCGACATAATAAGGCTTCCAGACACGAGCAGGGAAGCCAGGGAGATAAAAGTAAAATAAAGTGCTTACCATGAAATGTTCTTACTGCTCAAAGGAGATACCAAAGGGAAAAGGTACGATGTACGTTTTCCGTACGGGAAAGATCAACTATTACTGCAGCAGCAGGTGCTATAAGTACGACATACTCGTGCACAGAAAAGTAAGCAAGAAGGAGTTTGCCAAACGCGTATAATCTTTTTTTAATTTTAGTATAACTCTGATTTTTAACGTTGCAGGCAAGGAAATCCCATATCATTTGGAAGTGGGATGAAAGCGAACACAGAAAAGTAGAAGCCGCTTTTTTTATCATAAATGTTTTAGCATCCGTACTGTTGTTGCACTCGGAATCCTATCCCTTTAAGGATGGGGGATACCACTTTGCGTTCAGCTTATGCTTTTCTTCTTCAGAAAAGATTGTCAAGCTCGAGCTTCTCAAGGTCCTTGATCTCCTTTTTTATCCCGTTCTCGCTGTACTCCGGAAACTCCACCCCGCTCACGACCAGCATTATCTTAATTACATCCTTCTGCATATCCGGTTCGATCCTGGCGCCCCATTTGATCAGTGCATCGCTGCTTATCCTGCTTGCGACCTCCTGAAATATGGTTTCCGCCTCCCTCAGCGTAAGGCTCTCGCCCCCTATTATATTAATGAGCGCCTTCTTCGACGTGTCTAAGTTGGCATCAAGCATTGGGCTTTTTATCGCATTTTCCAAAGCTATGAGCGCGCGGTTAGACTGTGTGCTCGTAGCCATGCCCTCTCCTGAGCCTATGACTGCATATCCAGAATCCCTCAGCACCATCCTCAAGTCGGCAAAGTCTATGTTCACCATTCCGGGCTTGGTCACCATCTCTACGATTCCTTTCGTGGCATTGGCCAATACCTCGTCGGAAACCCTGAAAGCCATGTTCAGCGGCAAATCCGGCGCGACAGAAAGCAGTTTATCATTATGTATGATTATCACAGTGTCGCAGACTTTCTTAAGCTTCGACAGCCCTTCCAGGGCATTGCGCATTCGCATCTTTCCCTCGCTTGAGAATGGGAGCGTAACTATTGCAACCGTCAGTGCGCCATCCTCCTTGGCTTCATGCGCTATCGTGCTCACTGATCCCGTGCCTGTGCCTCCGCCCAGGCCGCAAGTGATGAAAACCAGGTTTGCATCGCCAAGCATGTGCTTTATTTCATCTTTGCTTTCCAATGCCGCTTCTTCGCCGACTTTTATGTCGCTCCCGGCCCCAAGCCCCTTGGTGCTTTTCTTCCCCAGCAGGAGCTTCCTCTCAGCCCGAGTCTTTATTAAATGCGGCGCGTCCGTATTCATAGCGATAAGCGTAGCGCCATCAATCCCTAACGTGGAAAGCCTCGTTATTGTATTGCTTCCAGAGCCTCCTGTGCCGACAACATATATTTTCGGTTTTGCGCCTTCAATAAACCTTAAAATCTCTTCATCATCTATACTGGAATATTCTGTCATAAAATCACGGTCGCTGATTATTATGCTGCTGAAAAGATTATAAAGCTATCACAAAAATGCGAATTCCAGAGAAGAAAAAAGCCGCAAAACAGCTATCCTTATTTATACTTTTTTATGCAAACACTACTATCAATTTATTACAGTGTGGTAAAATGCAAATAAAAAATGCTGAGGCAATAAGGAAAAAACTTACTTCCATAGCGGTTCATGACGTAAATCTCAAGAAAGGGATGAAAGTCTCCGATCTTTTCAAAGAGATGCAAAAGGTGGGGGGATTCTCTGCCCAGCACATGGTTGAAGGGACAGAGATACTTAATGCGATGCTCACCGACAAAAGGTCTTTCAATTTCCTTTCATTCCCTGCGGATATCGTATCCACCGGAATCAGGGGCGTGCTTGCGGGCATGACAAAGCATTTCAATGCCATAATAACTACCGGAGGCACAGTGGACCATGACCTGGCGCGCGCGTTCGGGGGCAAATATTCCTTGGGCACATTCAATGCCGATGACGCGTACCTACATTCGCTTAAAATATACAGGGAAGGGAACGTTTTCATAGGAAATGAAGAATACGGCTTGAAGGTCGAGGACTCTTTCAAAAAGATAATGGACGACATATATACGTCGAAGGATTATAAAAAGGAGTATAGTGCGAGCGAGCTCCTCTACGAATTCGGCAAAAGGATGCGCGACCCCGGCTCGATACTGCGCCAGGCGTACCTGCATAATGTGAAAATATTCAATCCTGGAATACTGGACGGGGCTTTCGGCACGCAGCTTGCCATATTCTCGCAGGACCATGACTTCAAGCTAAACCTTATACGCGACGAGCTTGACCTGAGCAATATCTCGTTCGACAACAAAGTCACGGGCGCGCTGATGATGGGCGGAGGGATAAGCAAGCACCATGTGATATGGTGGAACCAGTTCAAGGGCGGCCTCGACTATGCGGTTTATATAACAACCGCGACGCAGTTTGATGGCAGCCTTTCCGGAGCAAGGCTCACCGAAGCGGTTTCGTGGGGCAAGATAAAGGAAAAGGCGAAATATGTGACGATAGACGGGGACGCGACGATAATACTCCCTTTTATGGCCTCTGCCCTAGACATAATATGATTAGCCTTTGACAACCGTGCCGGAGTGCTTCTCGCGCATTATGGCAGCCTCTATATTGTTTATCTGCTTGTCAAGGAAATGCAGTTCGGTCTTTGACCGCTTGGCGATTTTGCACGCTATGACATCAAATATGAAGCTGGAGCGTGCAACCCTGGTGTCGCCCTTCATTGCGAGCTCTATCAGCTTGTCTATTCCCATCTCTTCAACGAACTTGCCGCTTTCGTCGTATACTCCTTTGGGCGTGCTCACGTTTATCACGTGCGTAGCGCCTGCAGATTCCGCCAAGAGCATCGAAACGGTATCAGTGCTTATGCCAGGCACTATGCCTCCTGTCACTACAACGCTGTTCTGCTTGAGCTCCCTGTTTATGCTGTTCGGGTCTCCCCTGAAGAATTCCGCCCCGCCATTGAAAGCGGAGTACAGAAGCCATGCATTTAAATATGTCGTCTCTATCCCTATATTGTCTTTTATGTAATTCGAATCTGTGAACGAGCCCGCGGCATTTATGTATTTCCTGCTTGTTTGGCCGCCTCCGACAACTATAACAAAGCGCGTGCCGTTTGATGCATGCTTTTTTATCAAGCCGGCAAAGCTGCGTATAAAATCTATGTCCAGCTCGCCATCTTCCCTGCTCAAAGTGCTCCCGCCCAAAGATATTACGATTGTCATGGTTACTCGCCAAGATCTATCGAATCCCCGACCTTAGGCGCATAAGCTTCAAATCCTTCGCCCCTGAGCCCCTCGGCAAAGGCTTCGGTATTCTCCGGGCTGCCGTGCACGCAGATTACAGTGCTCGGAGCGCTTTCCCTCACGAACCTGTACAGGTCACTCATTCCGGAATGCGCAGAGAAATCATAAAAGCTTACAGGCACCCTTATCTCCCTGTCTGCTTCTTCGATATAAACCTTTCCTGTTTCAAGAAGCTTGCGCCCGTTTGTGCCCTCAATCTGATACCCTGTAAGGAATACCTTAGAATCCTTGTTCAGCCTCGTTATATAACTCATAACTGGGCCTCCGTTAAGCATGCCTGCGGTGGTAAGCACGATCGAGCCACCCCTGAGCGCCTCTTTCCTGTCTGCTATGCCGTCGACCCAATTGCACTCCTTTGCTGCCCTTGTCAGGGATTCCGGATCTTTTACAAACTTCTTGTTTGCGAGCACTATGGAGGTGGCCTCGCGGGCCATGCCGTCAATATAAACTTTTTCTGCGAGCCCGCTCTTATACAATACTGTAAGGAGCTCCTGGCTACGCCCTATGGCAAAAGCCGGAACCAGCGCAACGCCGTTGTTGTCTATCACTTCGCGAACGCCTTCAACGAATTCTGAAACTAGCTTTCTCCTATCAGGGTGGTCTTTCGTGGCATACGTGGATTCTATTATCAGCACGTCGCTCCTAATGGCCCTTGCGCCTTCATGCAATGCCTGCGAAGCCATCTTGAAGTCTCCAGTATAAACTATCCTCTTGTTATATTTTGCCTTTGCCCTTTCAACCAGGGTGATACTGCTCCCTGTTATGTGCCCGGCATCATGCATTTCTATGTCATAATTGCCTACCGAAATGCGTTTCCCGTATTCTATGCCCATGTACCTGTTTATAAAGCTCTGCACCTGCCTCTTGTGGAAGTTTATCCTAGTATGCTCCTTCCTAGCTATTTTGAGCGAATCGTTTAAAAGGAGTTCACTAAGCTTCATTGTCGGAAGCGTGCCTATGGTAGGAGCAGACATGTCGTTGTATAAAACAGGTGTCGCCCCGCTATGGTCCAAATGCGCATGGCTAAGTATGCATGCATCAATTTTCGGCACCCTTATAGGGTATTCTATGGTCTCTTCGAGCTTTACCCCGTAATCGAACAAAAAGTTCCTTTCGTCCTCCAAAAATATTGCGGAACGTCCGACTTCATGTGCTCCGCCCAAAAAACTCAATTTCATCAAAAAACCTAAGGATATGGCGGAACGTACCGCTCTTATCTGTTATACTTATCTAATCCAATAAACTATAAAAAGATTCCCCTTTAATGTATTAATGCTGATTGTATGGCGGACGAAATAAATTTTATGGACCTCATGATAATTAAGCGGATAAAGCCCGATACGGTAGTGGAAAAATTCGGAGGACTGATAAATTCTTCATTTTTCGACGCATCCAATGCCCTTGGCACGCTTAAACTAAAGGGCCTCGTTGACTTTACAACCTATGTGCCCGGCCAGAACGCGATAGCGGTTACCGATATGGGCAAAGCCCTTATCGAAGAGGCGAATCAAAAAGCCGGAATACCCTTTGATCAGCTTGATCTGGCAATACTGGTTCAGCTGTCCGCAGGCAAACGCGTGCTGAACGATCTGGGAAATGCGGTCAGTATAAGGCAAAGGGACCTCGCAATGCACCTGTACAAGCTTGATCAGCAGGAGTATCTAACTACGGATTTCAGAAACGGCAGCATGGACATAGCATTGACGGAGAAGGGTTTCATGCAGGCCAAGAGCGGCATGCCGAAGCCCAACATACCGCAGCAGCCCAAAGTGGAAAACGCCCAGCCTCAAGCGATGCCCAGTAGCAATCAAACTCTGCAGGCTCAGCCCATGCAGCAGAGCCAAAAACCTGTCCAGCAGGCGCCGTCCGCGGCTCAGCAAAAGCCGCCAATAGCCAATCCTGCGACACAGGCTCAGCCCCAAGCCCAGCAGCAAGCCCAGCCACAGCAAAATGCGCCTGATGTGAAGCAGGCCCACCCGCCGGAAGACAAGGAGATCACAGAGATGCAGCAACAGCTTTCCGGCCAAAAAACCAGGGGCAGCAAAGCCTTCGCATATGTCTCCATCGCGATTATAATCATACTTATAATACTGATAATCGCCGCCTATGAAGGCGTAATATAATATACTGCGTAACATGTTCGTGCTGGTGTTAGAATGAGTTTGGTAATGGACTACATTGAGGCGCACACCCTCTTAAAAAAATTCGGGATAAAAGCTCTCGACGCAAAGTATGTAAATTCTGCCGACGAAGCGCTGTCCTTCTCTGCGGGCAGGACCATAGTGATGAAGCTGATATCGGATAAAGCCATACATAAGTCCAAGAGCGGCCTCGTAAAATTGAACCTGGCATCGCAGGAAGCCATAGCTTCCGCATACAAGGATCTGAAATCCAAAGGCGAATCGCTGAAACCCTATAAGATACTTGTTCAAGAGCAGATAAGTGGGGGCACTGAGATAATAATCGGCGGAAACACTGATCTGCAGTTCGGCAAGCTTATACTTCTGGGGCTTGGCGGCATATACGTGGAAACCTTCAAGGACGTTTCCGTGCGCGTCTGCCCTATCAGTAAATATGACGCATCGAGCATGCTTGCTTCGCTGAAATCGGCAAAGATAATGGCGCCGGACCAGAAATCAGAGCAGATGATAACAGATTTGCTTCTGAAGGTATCGAATCTTCTCACAAAGAACGAAAATATAAATGAGCTCGATCTAAACCCGATAATAATTCACGACGGCACTTACGATGCAGTAGATTTGAGGATAATAGCTTAGTGGTTGCATGGCTGAAAAATACATAAATCTGAATACTATGATGAATCCGAAAAGCGTCGCGATAATCGGCGCTTCACAAAATACCGACAAGGTCGGGCACATAATAATGCAAAACTATATCAATGTCGGCTACTCCGGCACATTATACCCTGTGAACATTAATGCATCTGAGGAAATTTTGGGCAGGAAGGCCTACAAGAGCGTGCTGGACATCAAAAAATCTATCGATTTGGCAGTCATAGCGATACCTGCCAAGCTTGTGCCTGCTGCGCTGGAGGAATGCGGCAAAGCAAAGGTCAGGAGCGTAATAGTTGTCAGCGGCGGATTCGCGGAAGTCGGGGAAGTGGAGCTGGAAAAGCAGGTCACCGAAATAGCCAAAAAATACAGTATGCCGTTGCTCGGGCCCAACTGCCTAGGGGTAATGGACCTGATATCAAGGATAGACACCATGTTTCTGCCCATGTATAAGTTCGACAAGCCGTTGATAGGCGGAGTGAGCTTCGCCTCCCAGAGCGGTGCCGTCGGGAGCGCAGTGCTGGACCTCATATCCCATGAAAATTTCGGCCTTGCGAAATTCATATCATATGGCAATGCCATTGCAATAGATGAAGTCGACATACTGAATTATCTGGGCCATGATCCAGATACAAAGGTCATAATATTTTATATGGAAGGCGTCAAGCGCGGAAAGGAGTTCATAAAAGTGGCCCAGGAAGTGACAAAGCTGAAGCCGGTTATAATCATAAAGGGCGGCATTACGCCGGCCGGCTCAAAGGCTGCGCATTCGCATACCGCATCGCTTGCGGGCAGCTACGCGGCATATGAAGCGGTCTTCGAGCAATTCGGCTTCGTACAGGCCAAGAGCATCGACGAACTTTTATACTATGCAAAGATATTCGAGGCCCAACCGCTTACCACAAAGAAGCGTGTGGCAATAATAACGAATGGGGGTGGCGTCGGGGTTCTGGCTGCTGATTCATTATACATAAACGGCCTTGAAATGGCAGAGCTTTCTGATGAGTCCAAGGCCGCGTTGCGAAAGGTGATGCCACCGATAGTGAACATAACGATGCCGATGGATATGGCCGGAGATGCCGATGATAAAAGGTTCGGCGCAGCGATAGACATCATATCCAAGGATCCGAATGTGGACGCGCTTATGATAATATCACTTTTTCAGACCCCTGGAGCAGATTCTAGGGTGGCTGCAACCATAATAAAGTACGGCGCAGAAAGCCCCAAGCCCATGATTGTAGTGAGCCCTGGTGGCGATTATGCCGAGGTGCACAACAAAATGATGGAAAGCTCCGGCGTCCCTGTGTACCCATCTCCGGAAGACGCGTCAAAGGCTTTGGCTGCTCTGATCAAATACGCTTCTTATAAAAGCAGGTTCGGGTCTTCAAATGCCAAAAATAAAAATAACAAGGAAAACCACTGACATAATCGCGCGCGACAGGAAGGTATTCCTGACTACAACCAGAGAAAGTTATCCATTCGTAGCAGAGCGCGGCGATGGCGACTTCACATATGATGCATCGGGAAACCGGTTCATAGATTTTTCCAGCTACATATCAGTGTATAATTTCGGCGTCAATGCCAATGCCGCGGTGAGGGCCGCGATAAAATCGCAGGTGGACATATTAATGCATTCCGCATTCACCGACTACTACGCAGAGCTCCCGGTAAAATTCGCCGAAGAGTTCCTGAGCCTGTTCCCAAAAGAATATGGCAAGCTGTTCCTCTCAAATTCCGGGACCGAAGCCAATGAGGCCGCAATAAAGTTCTCAAAGCTCTTTACCGGTAGGAGTGAGATAATCGCGTATTACAATTCATTCCATGGCAGGACAAGCGGATCGCTTACCCTCACTTCATCCAAGCTCGTGCAGAGAGAGCATATGGGCCCGTTTGTGGATGCCGTGCATGTTCCGTATCCGTACTGCTACAGGTGCCCGTTCCACCAGACATATCCTGAATGCGGCTTCGCATGCGTGGACTACATAAAAAAGTACCCGCTAAGCAAAGAGGTTTCTGGAAAAGAGGTGGCGGCATTCTTTGTGGAGCCCATCCAGGGGGAAGGCGGCTACATAGTCCCGCCGAAGGATTACTTCAAAGAGATAAAAAAGATAACCGAGGAAAACGGCATGCTGCTTGTATCAGATGAGGTGCAAGCAGGGTATTTCAGGGCCGGCAAAGTAGTGGCGATGGACAATTTCGGCGTAAAGGCGGACATGTATACATTCGCAAAATCCATAGGCGCGGGCCTTCCATTGGGCGTCACGCTTACCCTGAAAAGCCTGGGCGACATACCCGCCGGCTCGCACGCAACCACATTTGGCGGCAACCTTGCGGTAATGGCTGGTGCATTGGCCCTTGTGAAGCACATAAAGCAGAATAGGGAAAGCATAGAAAGCCAGGTGTCAAAGAAGGGCGCCTACATGATGAAAAGGCTGAAAAAGCTCGAGCAGGACTATGAAATAGTGGGGGATGCCCGTGGCATTGGCATGATGCTCGCAATAGAGATTGTTAAGGACAAGAAAAGCAAGGAGCCTGCAATAGAAGAAAGGGACAAGGTAATGGAGGAATGCTTTTACAATGGGTTGCTCATGCTGCCCGCAGGCACATCTTCCATAAGGATAATCCCTCCTATAACTATGAGCCAGGATCACATAGATGAAGGCTTGGGTATACTGGAGCAAGCCATAAAGAATGCAACGAAGTCGAAGCCTGGCAAATAAGCCAGACGCCAACATGCTTGTGCATTCAAAGCAGATCCTAGCGCCAGCGGATTGCGTCTAGGATAAAAAGGCATATGCAAACAACGGCTATTAAGCCAATAAAACTTATCCCTTCAGAAGCAAGCATGCGCTACCATAATGTATATAAATGTCACTATGCAAACAAATATTTAGAGAAGCATACTCTCGGAGTATGCTGCAATATATGGTGTTAAGGATGGGAGCGTCGACAAAAGTCAAATACCTTGCATTGCCTACGGCAATACTCTTCGGCATGATGTTTATATCATTTGCGGGCAGCGCCCCTATAGGCGTAGGTTTTGTTACGCTTAACCAAACGCATCTGTCCTTATATAAAAATACAACAACATACATAAATTTCAAAGTAACGTTATACAATGGCACTGCAGGCAATACCACAATGGGGGTTACGCCATTGCCGCCGACAACCTCTTTATTGCCTAACGGTGTAAACATAGGCTTTACGAACAGTTCCGGCGTGCCTCCATTTGGGGGCCAGGTAGTGGTTACCATTGCAGCAAATGCGGTCCCTGGCAACTATACCGCAGGTATAGAAACAGGAGGCGCTGACAACTCAAGGCATGGATTCCCTACTATGTTTATAACTGTATACAGCACGCCGAAGCCTGTAACTACAACAGCGCCTACAACAACAATCTCGCCAACAAACACTAGCAAGACGACAGTGCCGACATCGGTATCTACTGTGCCAACAACAACCACGACCGCACCAATAATCTCGCCTACTGTTACGGCAAGCACAGCAATGCTATACTACATAATAATAGCAGCACTGGTAATAGTGATAATAGCAATATTGGTTTACCTTGCAGTAAGAAGGAGATAATCTCCTTCCTATTTTTTTAAGCATATTCCCTGACTGCTAAGCTGCATGCTAGATGCCATTCTTTTCTGTGAAGTTATTCCGGATATAATAATCCAGGCATAAGAAAGGTTTCTTATGGGAATGCAGTATTTTGATCTCCATTAAAAAATACGGAGTGCGCCTTTTTCCGTGATGCTAATACAATATCTTTTCCTTCCTGAACGTTTTAAGGCTTGCATAGAATATCAGTGAATCCACAACCGCCAAAATTACTATCACGTAAGCGAAGAAGCTGACGTCAAGCTTCGCGATGCCCAGTATGGAGATAAAAGGTATAAGCAGTATCGGTAGTACAAGCAGAGTGCTTATCTGCTGCGCTTCTTTTATGCCCTTAACGTGCGCCGAAACAAATACGACTACTGCTATGGCAGCAAGCGCCAGCAGCGGCGCTGACGCAAGCATCATCAACCACGTGGGTGTGGGAAGTATATACTGGTTGAACTCGCTAAATGATAGCCAGTTTACCGTGCCGCCGTAAATTCCGAAAACCACAAAAGTGAGTATTATCGTAGGTATGAGCGATGCGAGAATCTTTCCGGTGAGCAGCTCAGAGTTGCTTATGGGAGACGCAAGCAGGTTCTCGGAAGTTTTCCTCTCTTTTTCTCCGGCAAAGCTGTCCGCTGCTATAACCGAAGCGGTAAATATCGGTATTGTGAGGAAAATCGGTCCCAAAACATTTATGGCAAAGAAGTACATGAAGCTCAAGCTGTTGACCGCAGAGGCGGTTGACGCCGCGACCGGCGCTATCGCGATGCTTGAGGCTATGCTAGGCGCCGCATGCAGCGCGACATATACTGTAAGAAAAGGCAGTGCGACTGAGAAGAATATCGGCACGCCTATCATAGGCCCGTATATGGATACGCTGCTGAAAACCTCGCGTATGTCCTTTATTGCTATTGCGACGGATCTAATCTCCACGTCTATCGCCCAGATACAGCCCCTCAAGCAAAGGCTCAGTGTAATCCACGCTTGCTATGTATGCGCCATTTTCTATGAGCTTCGACAGCAGGCTGTCTATCTCCTTATAATTCCTTATCTTTACCGAGATCATTGTGGGCTTCTCCGAATTGAACTTTGTGACACCTCTGATCTTTCCAAGAGTCTTCTGCCCCAAAGGTTTCGAGAAGCGTATATTCACCTCTGTGTTCTTGAGCATTGTCGAATACAGCTTTTCCGTTGTCGTATCCTTCGCTATCCTGCCGTTTCTTACAAGGCAGATCCTGGAATCGAACCTCGTCGCCTCGTCTATCTTCTGAGTGACAAACACTATGCTTTTCTTGTCCTTGGATTCCCTGATGAGATAGTCCCTCACTACATCCGAGCTGTTCGCGTCTAAAAATGCGGTGGGCTCATCCATCAATATTATCTCCGGATCATTGAGCATTGCCTTGCAGAGCAGTATCTTCTGTTTCGTTCCCCTGCTCAGCGCGCCTACCTTTGTATCAATATATTTTTCGGCATCGAGGATTCTCAAAAGCTCCTTAGACCCTGCTATAGCATCCGAATCCAATATTCCGTAAAGCCTTCCGAAAAATACCAGATTCTCCCTTACGCTGAGGAAGTCATAAAGCCCGTAATTATCAGGCATGAATGCTATGGAGCCGCGCACGCTATTTTCCGAGTATGGGTCCTTCCCTAAAACGCGTATTGATCCTGTATCCGGTTTGTACAGGCCGGCCATGCATCTGAGGAGCGTGCTCTTGCCTGCCCCGTTCGGGCCCAGCACAACAGTTATGCCCGGGTTCACGCTTAAGCTGAGCCCGTTCAATGCCATATCCTTGCCGAAGCTCTTCGTTATGTTTTCTATAAGTATTGTATTTTTCATTCCAAGTACCCAAATCAAAGGTCAAGCCATATAATCGTTTATGCTGTTGTAATACAGTTGCCATGATATGTATACTAACTTATTTTAAATAAGTCTCGATTAAGCAACCCTTAAATATTTTTGTATATAATTTAATAACACTGAGGGGAATATACTATTCTGCGGTCAAAGCTCTCCATAGGGCAAAGAGTCGGTGATAATCTGTTCGAAATAAAAATAGATGATGCGAAATACTGGAAGAATTGCGTAGATTCAATAGTTAGTCTGATTGATGAAGGCACATTCAACATATCAAAAGATGGAATATCATTAAAGGCGATGGACCCCAGCGGAATAAGCATGGTGTCATTTTCAATGCCGAATAAGGCTTTCTCTAAATTTGAGGTAGAAAAGAATACAAATGTAGGTTTGAATCTGGACAGCCTTAGCAAAATACTAGCCAGCGCCAGAGTAGGCGAACAGCTTGTTATGAAGGATTCAAACAACAAGTTTTCCATAGAATTCATAGGTGAGCACAGCAGGAGAAGGTACAAGCTCCCAATGATAGAAGTCAAAAAGGACGTTGAGAAGGAGCCGAAGGTGGACTTCGAATCTCTTGTGGAAGTCAAGAGTGACTCGTTCAGGAGCATACTTACAGACGCAAGCCTTCTCTCCACGTATATAGGCTTCAAGGCTGAAAAAGAGTCTTTCATGGTTCTTGCGAAAGGTGATGCCGGCGAGCTGGAAGAGGAGCACCTCAATTCTACGGATGCAATACGCAAGATAGAAGTTTCAAAGCCATCATCAGCGACTTTCAACCTGGAATACCTGGAGCGCATAGTCAAGGCCTGCCCCTCAAATTCCTCTATAAACCTGTCCATAAAGACAGACGAGCCTATAAAGGTCGAGTATAAGATCGGGGACGCAGCAGTTGCTTACTATCTCGCGCCGTACATGGAGAACTGAAAAGTGTTTGTTTGGTTTCGTTCAAGAAAAATGCCACTGTAGGTATAATACTGATACTGCTGGGCGTGGGCGCAATCCACGTAATCGAATCCTATAATCTAGTGCCCCTGCAATACCGAGTATATCTTCACGTCGCCGCCACAATACTGCTCAGCATAATCGTTGTTGAGCTTATAGGCCAAGGCATACGCCATGCAGGAACGAAAGTGTTTGCAGAAGAAGGCAACATGCTTGCCGACCTTTTCAGGCTGGTGTGCTATTCCATAGTCCTCATCCTGGTGCTTTACGAATTCAAAATAAACGTTACCGGGCTGCTAGTGGGTGCGGGATTTCTTGGCATAGTGATAGGTCTGGCCGCACAGAATACCCTAGGCAACATACTCTCAGGATTGGAGATAATAGTTGCAAAACCGTTCAAGATAGGCGAGCGCATAACAATATCCACATGGCAGTATGGTAATATGCCGCCATCGTACCCCCATGACATACTGGTCCCTGGGTTTTCCGGTGTAGTGGAAAAAGTAGGCATAGTGTACTCCTCATTGATAAGCGAAGACAATACGCGCACATACATACCCAACGGGATACTCATACAGGCTGTGGTATTGAACCACAACCGTTCAAAAGAAATCAATTTCAGGCAAAGGGTTGAACTCACAACATCGAAAGACTTCAGCGAATTCAAAAAGCTATTGCTGGCATCCATTAAATCGTCATACAAAAGCAAAGCGGGAATGGTAAAGAATCTCCGGATAGAGATTGACGACATAAACAACGGTTATTATGGCGTTGGCTTGTACGGCAGGTCAAAAACGGAAGAAATCAGCGAAGCGGAAGAAATGCTGAAGGAAGCTTCGATAATTGCGATAAATAAGATGGGGAAATGAGATTCCTGTGCTGGCATGTGGATTATTTCAAGGCGATCCCTAAAGATAAAGGGAGGTCTCCAGTGATAGAGGAAGGTGCGCCAATAGACGTTGGTGAATCCCTCCTGATTTTCGCTAATTTCGAAAAGCCTGACGAGCAAAGGCAGGAAGATGTGATAGACCGCGCGGTAATCGAAATACAAAAAATATCATCACAGCTGGGCGTGGCGCAAATAGTGCTTAACCCGTTTGCCCACCTGTTTGCGGAGAATGCCTCTCCGCAGGAATCCGCCATAATGCTCGCGAAGCTCCAGAAAGCGCTCCTGGACAGGAATTTCACCGTGCACAAGCTGGCATTCGGGATTTTCTACGAGATCGAGCTGAAAGCCAAGGGGCACAAACTCGCCAGGATAGCCAGGACCGTCTGATCCAGGCATATGCAATGGATTATAAATTTTTTCGTAGAATAATAACCGATTCAAATGCACATGCTCATATTTTTGCCTCCAACCGATTTCCATGACGAAAGCCTGTCAATGCTAAGGCTTTTCTTTGACAGATGGGAGATAAAATACTCCATAACAAGCTATACGTCAAAGCAGTGCACGGGCAAGCATGGCGCAACGGTAAAGCCGGACATACATACTGCGGCGGTGGACAGCACCCAATACGACGGCATAGTATTTATCGACGGTGACAGCATAGACAGCGCGAAGCTGTACGACTTCAGGCCTCTGCTTGACCTTACAATGCTTTTTGACAGGAACGGCAAGCAGATATGGGCCATAGGCAACAGTGTAAAGATACTCGCAAGGGCAAACGTAATAAAGGGCAAAAAGGTCGCAGTCCCGAAAAATGAGGAATCCGTAAGGCTCGTCTCTCTTTTCCACGGCGAGCCATCAAGCTCGGAATTTGAGATATCCGGCAACATAGTGACAATCAATCCCGGAGCCAATATGGAATCAAGCATAAACTCGATATTCGAAAAGCTGAACATAAAATAAATGCAAATGGTCAAATGCGCAGCACCCCGAAGACCAAAGCCCTGGTTTCCAAGATCGCAAGGGAAAGGATAGAAACACTTTTCATGCTAGCGCGAAGCGCCATAGCCGACGGCGATATAGCGCTTTCAAGGAAGTATATAAGCTATGCGGTAAAGATACGCGAGCATTATAACATAAGGCTGGGGGCCCAGAAATACCTTTTTTGCAAGAAATGCAAAACGCTGCTCGTTCCTGGCATTACCTCAAGCACAAGGCTCGTAAGCTCAAATAACATTATTCTGGTCAAATGCCTTAATTGCGGAGCGGAGATGCGCAAGGTATATAAAAAGAAAGCCAGAATCTAATGCGGTGGAACCATGGAGTACCGGATTATAGGCAACAGCATGCAGTCGCTGAATATAAAGCTCGACAAGAACGAAGCGGTGTATTCGGATTCGGGGAAGCTGATAAGCAAGTCTTCAGGGATACAGATGGTTCCGAGGCTCGCCGGAGGGATAATCGGCGCAATGGAAAGAAAATTTACCGGAGCATCAGGCTTTATGACAGAATTCAGGGCCGGTGAGGATGGCGGTACTATAAACGTAGCAGGGGTGATACCTGGTAAAATCTACGCTATAAACCTTGCAGAGCAGGAACAGTTCATAGCAGAGCATTATGCGTTCATAGCCGCCGAAGAGAGCGTTAAATTCAGCATAGAAACGCTTGGCGTAGGCGTAGCATTCTTCGGCGGGGCAGGATTGATACTGCAGAGGTTTGTAGGCCCTGGCATGGTGTTTATACACGTGGTGGGCGACGTAATAGAGTACAATGTTACTGATGCGGATCCGCTGGAAATAGATCCTGGTCACGTGGCGGGATTCGATGCATCGCTGAAATACAAAATAGCGTTTGTGGACAACATAAAGACCGCAATGTTCGGCGGCGTAGGCCTATTCCTTGCAAAATTTACGGGCAACGGCAAGGTTGTTGCGCACTCTATCTCAAGGTTCAAGCTATCCAGCGAATTATTTCTGCAGGGGCGGGAGAACACGCAGAAGAAGTAATCAGTGTATTGCGCTGAAGTCTATTATCCTGCTTTTTGCAGAGGCATCGTCCCTTGCGAGAAGCACTATCCTGCCTGGTATGTGCTCCGATACGCGCACATATCCTGTGAGCGAGGAGAGCTTTTCCGCAAATTCCCTTATCTCGTCATGGTTCGGCATGCTTTCCATGCTAAGCCCCCGTTCCGGCGATCTCGCCCCTCCTACATAAGAAAAGCCTTTTACCTCTACGTAATTCGGCTTTGCAATCCCTATTAGCTTTGCATAGCCCTCTTCGTTCATCATGTTAAGCCCTTTTATGAGCGTCATCCTGAGCACAGTGCGCGTTTTTATCCTTGACATGAGCTCCAGCGATTTGAGGAACCTTTTCCATGCGTCTTTTATCTTGGGCCTTGTAATGTAAGCATAACTCTCTTCGTCAGGGGCCTGGAGCGATATGTAGAGCTGTGTCGGAAGCGGGTCGAGCTTCTCTATAGCCTCCGGGAGCGTGCCGTTTGTGACCAGGAACGTGCTTATCCCCCTTTTATGGAACGCTGCGAGCAATGCGCTTAGCCTAGGATAAAATGTCGGCTCCCCTGTCAAGCTTATCGCTACATGCTTAGGCTCTCTTGCTTCCTCCCACCTTTTCAGCCTCAGCTCGTTGTCCGCCACGGCCTTGAAGCCGCTGACTATGCGCCTCTGCTCCCTTATCATGCCCTCAACTATCTCATCGGGGTCGTCCCACCTGTCCACTGCATTGAGCTCGTTCCAGTTGAAACCCTCTTCTTCCGGAATAAGCCTCCAGCAGAATCTGCATCCCAAGTCGCAGCCTATGGCTGGCGTGCCCTGTATGCATTGCCAGCTCTTTATCCCATAAAAGGTATATTTATAGCATAAGGTCTCCCCGCGCAGGCCGTTCGCCGTATACTCGCATATTTTAACCGCGGAATGTTTTCCAACAAAGTGGTAACCTTGCTTTGTCATCCTTTTTTCCAATTGCTCAGGCATGTTGGCCAAATAAACACCTATCAAAATGCTCTATCTGTTTAATTTGCAAAACAATTTATTGCTTATTAAAAAATAACGAGAAACTTAGTAAAATACGCGCAAGCCAATTATTACGGAAAGCATCGCGGAAAGTCCATACTATTCAAACACTGTATGGAGCCAAACCTCCTTTTCCACTTTTAGGCGTTTATTCCACCTATCTAAATACCAAAGCGGATTTGAACTTGCTTCCCACGGAAAAATATTTAGCTATGAAAACTATATGGTTATCGGTATCTTAAAAATATCTGTATGGCGGTATATTGCGAATATCCTCAAAGGTGCTGGTCTACGGATTTATAATATTCGCAGTGCTGGCATTAAGCACTCTTATAACATACGAACTCGGCAGCACCGGCAATTTCAATGTGCCGATACATTCGTTCATTACCGCCCTTTATTTCACGGTTGTGACCCTTAGCACAGTCGGATATGGTGATATAGTGCCAGTAACTCCGATAGCCAGGGTGTTCGTTATGGTGCTCATATTTGTTGACCTTAGCGTATTCCTCAGCGCAGTTACTATAATATTCGGTGGTTTCATGAGCTCTAAAATAAGCGAATTCGGCGGTAGGATATCCTCCATAGAAAGAAAAGTATTGAAGAACCATATCATACTAATGGGCTTCGGTCCCACAAACGCCGCAATCGCAAGGCTCCTGAAGTCCAAAGGGACCAAATTCATAGTCGTAGTATCTGATAAGACAGTGTTTGACAAGATTAAAAGCTATAGTTATAAAGTGTTTTTAGCGGACGAGACATCAGCCGATGATATGAAGCAATTCGAATTGAGCCGTTCCAAATATATAGTAGTCGACACCTTCGACGGCGCCAAATCGCTGTATGCTGCGATAGTTGCCAAAGGGCTGTCTTCAGGCAGGCCGATTTCAGTGGTGGCAGACAGCCAGGACATGGAAAAACATCTGAAAAGCATAGGCATAAACCATGTAATAAATCCGACGGACATAGCGGCGCAGCAGATAGTCTCAAAGATATAATAAGGTAATCGAATATCAATTTTAAAAGATAATATAAATGCCGGTCCTTCGGGGCTGCGTAAGATTCTGGGGAATGGCTTCTGCGTCGCCCCTGGCGTGTTCAACGGAATGTCTGCAATTCTTGCAGAGAGGGCGGGATTCAACGCAATATACCTTTCAGGGTCCGGCGTCGCGGGTGGCATGGGGCTTCCGGACCTTTCGGTCACTACGCTTACCGAGGTAGCCGAAGAAACGAGAAAGATTGTTTCAGTATCCAAGTTGCCGCTTATCGTTGACGTAGACACTGGTTTCGGAGAAACCATAAATGTAATCCGCACGGTAAGAGAAATAGAGCGCGCAGGCGCAAGTGCAATACACATAGAAGACCAGGTCCTGCCGAAAAGATGCGGCCACCTAGACGGCAAAAGGATAGTGCCCGAGGAAGATATGGTACTGAAGATTAAAGCTGCGGTCTCCGCAAGGAAGAACAGCGATTTTGTCATAATCGCAAGGACCGACGCACGCTCAGTAAACGGGTTGGACGACGCCATAGAGCGCGCAAGGCGGTATGCCGATGCCGGAGCAGACATGATATTCACGGAGGCCCTGGAGTCCCGTGAGGAGTTTGAGAGGTTCGCCTCAGAAATCAGGGCGCCTCTGCTGGCCAACATGACTGAATTCGGGAAGAGCCCGCTCCTTTCGGCCGAAGAGCTGAGGGATATAGGTTATAAGGCAGTAATTTTCCCCCTCACTGCATTCAGGGTCATGCTTAAGGCAGTGGAATCCGCATACTCTGATCTCATGAGCACCGGCACGCAGAGAGGCTTCATGGAAAGGCTGATGACAAGGTCGGAATACTATGAAGCAATAGGGTACGGCGAGTATGAAGATGAGGATCGGGAATTGGTTGCAAGGACTGTCAAACCCTGAATAGAACCCAGAACCGCGTCACCAATTATCTAAGCACCGCTTACGCTGTGATATACTGCAAAACAAAATAAAAAGAATGAATAAAAACTAAAAAACTTAGAATATTTATGCGCTCTTTATTGCCGCTTTTATCTTTTTCATCGTTGTGTCGTCTATCTTGTCCATGCCATGTACTTCCTTAGCATGCTTAGCTATTTTTGGCATTAGCTCCGCTTCGCTTGCCGCTTCAGTTTTGAATCCGCACTGCATTCCTATGTCTTTGCACGCAAATGTTTTTTTTGCCATACTCTCACAATGCATATTTAGTATTATAACTATTTATTAGCTACTGAAGAGGCGCAAGCCAATTTAAATCTATGCTTTGCTAAGAAGCTTTATAAGCTCGGATTCCATGCCAGCGCTAAGCTTAGACCTTTTCATCCTCATTCCCTTGTACCTGGGCACGACATGCACATGCGCGTGCATTATTACCTGCCCGGCATCCCTTCCTACATTAGTGCCTATATTGACGCCTGTTGCCCCTAGCTTTTCAATCGCCAGCGCCCCCATATCCCTTGCCACGCTGAAAACCTCGCAAGTCAGCTCTTTCGGCATATCCATAACGCTCCCGTAATGCTCTTTCGGTATCACAAGCAAATGCCCCTTCGTGAGCGGATTGATATCAAGCACTGCATAACAGTTCTTGCTATCATAAAGGTGCTTGCCTGTTTCTGTGCCCAATTTGCAGAATATGCATTCCATGACTACCACACCCCGCCGTATAAGTCCATCCGTATTGCATGTACACCTTTAATGGTCTGAGCATTATAGCTCTTGCGCGCAAGATATTCATATATCCGATAGCCTCCTGTTGCATTGTTCCAAGCTTGTTTTGGTGCACCGTTTTTAATCATTTCCGAAATCCTCCCCGCATTCTCTATGCACTCTTTCTCTTTAGATATATTACC
>JABEBX010020543.1_pt1 | contig 23923 bp, 22 predicted proteins | sample 7245971 | NCBI WGS metagenome assembly JABEBX01 (sample SAMN14506365, study PRJNA622280) | hot springs metagenome | biome: hot spring [ENVO:00000051]|acidic hot spring [ENVO:00002120]; feature: spring [ENVO:00000027]|sediment [ENVO:00002007]; material: sediment environment [ENVO:01001048]... | reverse complement strand
GCAACCGCGGATCCCTCACTCAAGTTCGGGATGACAGGGAGCTTTGGGCGAAGCCTGCGGGCTGAAGGGAATGACCCATATCCAAGTGCGATTGCCCTGGGTGACGCCCGCAAAGCTCTCGACATCGGTTCCTGCAATCGGATAGCGTGGGCCTATGGCATTGAGTCTGTCCCTGGAGGGAAGAGTTGCGCTCGTCACCGGCGGCTCGCGCGGCATCGGCGCCGAGACGGTGCGTCTGCTGCGCCAAGCCGGCGCGCGAGTGGCCTTCAGCTACCGCAAGGCCCGGACGCAGGCTGAGGAGCTGACGGCAGAGTGCGGCGGAGCTGAGTCCGCGGGCAATCCGCCATGCCTGGCTATGGAGCAGGATCTCCGTTCGCCGGCAGATGGGCGGGCGCTGGTTGAAAGCGCCGTCAGAGCCATGGGGCGGCTCGACATTCTGGTCGTCAACCACGGTGTATGGCCATCCGAGGACGTACCCGTCGCACGGATGGATGATGCACAATGGCGTCAGACGCTCGGCGTCAATCTCGACGCGGTGTTTGGGTTGGTGCAGGCGGCGGTGGCGCAGTTCGAAAAGCAAATCAATGGTGGAAACGGGAAGATAGGCGCGGGCCAGGCAGACGGCACGGCAGCCGGTCTGGACTCCGGCGTCACGGGTTACGGCGCAAAAGGCCACATTGTTCTCATCAGCTCCACGGCAGGCCAGCGCGGCGAGGCTTTCCACGCCGACTACGCCGTGACAAAAGGGGCATTGATCAGTCTCACCAAGAGCCTGTCGACGGAGCTGGCGCCGAAAGGCATTCTGGTGAACTGCGTGGCGCCGGGGTGGGTGGCGACCGACATGACCGCCGCGACGCTCGCCGACCCGGCAACGAGCGCGAAGATCGCCGCCGCCATTCCGATGGGACGCGTGGCGACGCCGCGCGAGGTCGCCGGTCCGGTAGTCTTTCTTTGCACCCCGCTCGCCGGCTTCATCAGCGGTGAGGTGCTCAACGTCAACGGCGGCGCGGTGCTGGTTGGGTGAAGAGATCTCTTAGTTCCCGGCTACTGGCAGCCGGCTGCAACGAGGAACCGATGGGAATCGCCAAACTCGCAACCCTGTTCATTCTGGCTCTGGCGCCTGCGGCGCCGCGCGGCACTCAGGCACAGACACCCAACAGCGATGCGCAGAAAAACGCTCAGCAGGCCCGGGCGGCACTCGACGCCATGGTGAAGGCGCTCGGCGGCGAGGCCTGGCTCGACATGAAAAACCAGATGCTTCAGGGGAAGGTCGCCGCCTTCTTTCACGGCAATCCGGACCCCGGCACAACCGAGATCTTCGAGTATCACCAGTGGCCCGACCACGACCGCATTGAGGTCACCAAGCACCGCGACGTGGTGGAGTTCTTTGCCGGCCGCCAGGGCTGGGAGGTGACATACCGCGGCAAGAAGGCCATGGATAAGGACACGCTGGACGACTACCTGCGCCGCCGCGACCACTCCATCGAGACGGCCGTGAAGGTGTGGATGAAGAATCCGCAGACGCTTCTGTTCTACGAGGGCCAGCACATGGCCGAGCGGCACTTGGCCGAGCAGGTGACGCTGATCTCGCCCGAGAACGATGCCATCACCATCCTGATGGATGCCGACACCCACCTTCCCCTGCAACGCATCTTCCAGTGGCGCGATCCCACCTACCACGACAAGAACACCGAGGTGGAGGAGTACGACGACTATCACACCATCGACGGCCTCCCGACCCCGCTCACCATCACGCGCCTGAAGAACGGCGAGACTGTCCGCCAGTTTTACATCACGCGCGCGGTCTACAACCAGAATCTGCCCGCGGATTTTTGGGATCCGGACGCCGAAGCGCGCAAAGTGAAGAGATAGCGGAGAACCGGCGCAGCGCCGGGCAATTCAAGGGATGGCCCGGCTATTTATAATCCCAACGAGCGTTTCGCATATTTTGACCGCTCTTGAGGAGCCGCTGATGACCATGATGATCCAGGAGATCATGGATTTCCTGCCCCACCGCTACCCATTTCTGCTCATCGACCGCATTGTCGAGTTCGAGCGCGCCAAGCGGATCGCCGCCATCAAGAACGTAACCATGAACGAGCAGTTTTTTCAGGGGCACTTTCCCGGCGAGCCCATCATGCCCGGCGTGCTGGTGATTGAAGCCATGGCGCAGGCAGGCGCGGTGCTGATGCTGTCGGAGATGGAGGACCGGCACAAGAAGCTGGCGGTCTTCACGGGTATCGACGGCGCGAAGTTCCGCCGTTCGATCGTGCCCGGCGATCAGATCCGCATCGAGGTGGACGTGGTGAGCTTCCGCTCGCGAGCCGGCAAGATGGACGGCAAGGCATACGTGGACGGCAAGCTGGCGTGCGAAGCGACACTGACCTGCATGGTGGTGCCGCGCGCCGCGGAGTCAAAGGCGCAGGCAGGCGCTTCCGAGGCAAACCGGTGAGCATTCATCCCAGCGCGATTGTCGCCCCGGGCGCGCGGATTCCGGACTCGTGCACCGTCGGGCCCTATTGCACGATCGGGCCGGAGGTCGAGCTGGGCGAGGAGTGTGACCTCATCTCGCACGTCGTCATCGACGGCCGCACCCGCATCGGCGCGCGCAACACGTTTTATCCCTTCAGCTCGATCGGCGTGGCGCCGCAGGATTTGAAGTACAAGGGCGAGCCGACAGAGACCGTCCTTGGCGACGACAACACCATCCGCGAGTGCGTGACCATCAGCCGGGGCACGACGGGCGGCGGCGGCCTGACGCGGCTCGGCTCAGGCAACCTGCTGATGGCCTACGCGCACGTGGGCCACGACAGCCAGGTGGGCAGCCGCTGCATTCTCGCGAACTCGGCCACGCTGGCCGGTCACGTGATCATCGAGGACGACGTGACCCTGGGCGCCTTTTGCCCGGTGCACCAGCACTGCGTCATCGGCGCGCACGCCTTCATCGGCGGCGGCACGATCGTAACGCAGGATGTGCTGCCGTTTTCGCTCACCTCGTCGCGGCGCGAGAACCGCGCCTTCGGCATCAACAAGATCGGACTCGAACGAAAGGGCTTTTCACGGGAGCGGTTGCAGCGGCTGCAGAAGGCGTACCGCTTCCTGCTGGCAGCAAAGCTGAACACCACGCAGGCCCTCGAAAAGATGCGGACGCTCGAAGGCGAAGACGTGGCGCTGCTGGTGCGGTTTATTGAGGGCAGTCAGCGCGGGGTGATCAAGTAGGCGCGTCCCGTCGGGACGATTCTTCAACCAGTGCGAACTCGGTTGTATTTTCAGGCCGGATAGGTAGGAAGGACCGGATGCTCAACGGGAGCTTGGCATGAATCTCGGCCTCATCGCCGGCAACGGCCGTTTCCCGTTCCTGCTGCTCGACGCAGCGCGTGCCCAGGGGCTTTCTGTTGTCGTCGCGGCCATCAAGGAAGAGACCAATGGGGAGATCGACCGCCGCGCCGCGGCCGACGCCGGCGTGAAGGTCTACTGGCTGTCGCTGGGTGAGCTGTCGCGACTGATCGAAACCTTCAAAAATGAGGGCGTCACCAAGGCCGTGATGGCGGGCCAGGTGAAGCACAAACAGATCTTCTCCGCCATTCGACCCGACTGGCGGCTGGCCAAGCTGCTGCTGAACCTGCGCACGCGCTCGACCGATGCGCTGATCGGCGCGGTTGCCAAGGTTCTTGAGGATGAGGGCATCGAATTAATCAGCTCGACGGCGTTCCTGGAGCCGCTTCTGGCCCCGGAGGGCGTGCTGACCGAGCGCGCGCCCGACGAAGAAGAGCGCAAGAACATTACCTACGGCCGGGGCGTGGCCGGGGCGCTGGCCGCCTTCGACATCGGCCAGACGGTCGTTGTCGCCGCGCAGGCCTGCGTGGCCGTCGAAGCCATGGAAGGCACGGACGCAACCATCGAGCGCGCCGGGCGGCTGATGCGCTCGCTCGACGATTCGGCTCACGGCGACGCCGCAGGGGAGCCGTCGATTCTTGCCCGGCGGCTCACCGTCGTCAAGGTAGCCAAGCCCAACCAGGACATGCGCTTTGACGTGCCTGTGATCGGACAGGCAACGATCGAAACCATGATCCGCGCCGGAGCAGGCTGCCTGTCGATCGAGACGGGAAGGACTTTGCTCTTCGACCGCGAGGCGCTTTTGGCTGCGGCAAACAAGGGGGGTATTGCCATTGTGGCCGCGAAACGATAGAACAGGGATCAGGGATCAGGGATCAGGTTTCACGGTTCAGTCGCAAATTTCCCGGAGTCCGCCGTCTTTTTCGACCCCTGAAACCCGATCCCTGTCTTTAGGAGGTTCTTCATGAACAAACTTGTCGTGGTTGGACTCGTCGTGGCTGTTGTCGCCGCTGTGGCAGCCGTGCCTCTTTTCAAGGCCCGCGCCGCCGAAAGCAGCATGCCCACCGTGGGCCAGGTTGCGCCCACCTTTACCTTGCCCTCACAGAAAGGCACGCCCATCTCGCTCACGCAATACCGCGGCAAGTGGGTGGTGCTTTACTTTTACCCGAAAGATATGACCTCCGGCTGCACCATTGAGGCGCACAAGTTCCAGGAGGCGCTGCCGCAATTTGAGGCGAAGAACGCGGTGATTCTGGGCGTCAGCGTGGATACAGTGGACAGCCACAAGAAGTTCTGCACGAAGGACGGGCTGACCTTCCACCTGCTGGCCGACCCCGATCACAAGGTGGTGAGCGCCTACGGCTCGCTGGGAGGATTTGCCGGCATCACGTTCGCTAACCGCAACACGTTTCTCATCGATCCCCAGGGCAAGATCGCCAGGGTGTGGGTGAAGGTGGTTCCGGCTGACTCTGCCTCCGAGGTGCTGGCGGCAATCCCGTAAAGCGTCGTGACCGCAGGCTGCTCAACCAACGGGTGGAACAACAAAGGCCCGGCGATCAACCGGGCCTGAGATGCACGAGATACGGCGGCACACACCCGGTGCTGCGCGGCTTAACGCGACGCGCGCCTCAGCGGAGGATGCCGAAACTACTTCTTCGACTTCTTCTTTGTGGCCTTCTTGGCAACCTTCCTGGCAGGGGCCTTCTTCTTCGCCACTTTCTTCGCAGGAGCCTTCTTCGCGGCCTTGCTGGCCGCCGTTCTCTTCGCTGCTATCTTCCTGCCGGGCGCCTTCTTGGCGGCCTTTTTCGCCGCGGCCTTTTTCTTCGCGGGAGCTTTCGCAGCAGGGGCTTTCTTGGCCGCTGCCTTCTTAACGGCCGCTTTCCTGGCTGCTTTTTTCTTTGCGGGCGCCTTCGCCGCGTGCGTCGGCTCGGGCACCTCTTCCACCACTACATTGGTCTCTTCGGCGATCACCTCATCGTCGTCGTCCGAGGAGGTAAGGATGCCGGCGGTTTCGAGATCGTCTTCCTCATCTGCAAAAGCTTCAACCTCGACGGGATCCGTGTTGCTTGGCTCCCCGAAGGGGTCGCTGTCACTCATTGCGTACATTCCGAACACTTCGTCCATCAATTTGCCTCCAGCGGATCGCCGCTGCTCATAGTTTCGCTTGCACTTCCAGAAAGCAAATGGAGCCACCCGGCTCACGCAAGCGATTGTAGCCCCAGCTTGCACGCAAAGACAAGAAAAACTCAAGCGCAAAGTGGCGCTTTGCCTCTATTTCTTCTCTTATTTTTGCGTCTTCCTGGACGCTTTGGAGGACTTGGTGGACTTATGTCTGGAACTTCTGCTCGCTTTGGTCCTGGACGTTGATGAACTGGATCGCTTGCCGGATTTCGGCGTGGAGGTCCGCGACGCCGAGGATTTGCGGCTGTGCCGGTGGGAGGAAACCGAACGACGCGGCGCCGGCTCTGCAACGCGCAGCCGGCGGCCAGGCGCCACGCGTATACCGGAGCGAATCCTGTTCCAACGACGCAGCTCACTTAAGGAAACGCCGAAACGATCGGCAATCGTGACCAAAGTATCGCCGCGCCGCACGATGTACAGGCGGACGTGCGCCAGTGTCTGGGGAGCAAGCGGTACGGGCACCGTCAGCGCCTGAACGCCGGCTATGTCGTCGTTCTCGCCGAGTTGATTTGCCGAGGCCAGCTCCGACTCGGAGACGTGGTACTCGCGGGCAACCGAGGCGAGCGTATCGCCGGAAACGACGACGTGATAACGCCAGGAGTTGCGCCGCGCCTCGGGAATCAGCGCCACGCGCTGCGCAAACAGCGTGGCCGTGCCGGCCGGCAGATGCAGGTCAAACGAGGTATCGGGTGGCGTGACCATGCGCAGCAAGCTCGGGTTGAGCGCCTCAATCTCGTCGACGGGCGCGCCTACAAGGTCGGAGACCAGCCGCAGATCGATGGAATAGTCAATGGTGACAGTATCGGTCAGCACCGGGGGATCAAGCGTCAGGTCGTCAAAGCCGTACTGGTGGGGGTGGTTGGCGATGATAATGGCGGCCAGGATCTCAGGGACGTAGTTGGCTGTTTCGGCGGGTAGTTCGTGGCGCTTGTAAAGCTCCCAGAAATCCGCGTACCCTGTCTTCTGGACCTCACGCTGAATGTTGCCCGCACCGTGATCGTAAGCGGCCATGGCCAGGTACCAGTCACCCAACTGGTCGTGGAGAAACTTCATGTAGCGGGCATAGGCGATCGTCGATTTCTCGGGATCAAATCGCTCGTCGACATAGGCATTGCGTGTGAGCCCGTAATTGCCTGACGGCATAAACTGCCACATGCCGCCGGCGCGCGAGTGCGGGTTTTGCGCGCGGGGATTGAATCCGGACTCGGCGACAGCCAGGTAGATCAGATCCTGCGGCACACCCTCCTCGGCCAGTACACGCTGGATCATTGCCTTGTAGCGGCCAGACCGCTCGAAGGAGTGCAGCAGTGTATTGTGGCCCTTCTTGGTATTGGCAAAGAAGTTGATAAAGGTGGCCACGTAGTCGTTCATCATCAGGGGCAGGTCGGACTTGGTGGTGGCCAGATCGGCGGTGGCTTTGGCTACCAGGTTGGGATCGACGTTCGTGAAGGTCACTTCGCTGGCCGCCTCGCCGGGCGTAATCTCTTCCTTCGGCACAAAGCCGTTGCCCTGTTTCAGGGCCTCCATCTCCAACCCGTTCACCTGATCGACGATCTTGTTGAACTCATCCTGCAACTGCGGATCGGATTTAATGTCGATGCCGCTCATCAGCATCAGGTCAACAGCGTGATCGAATTGCACCTTGGCCTCAGCGAGCATTCCCCTGCGATAATCGACTGCGCCTGCCGCGTACGCGGATTCAACCTGCGTAATCAGCTGACTGACGCGCTGCTGCTGTGCGGCAGTGGGTTTCGGCGAAGCCTGAGGCGCGGCTTCCGGCGTCGGCTGTGGCGCGGTAACCGGAGGCGCTGTAGCCTGCGCCGGCTTTTGCGCAGGGCCGGCTGAGGTTCCCGCGGGGGTGCAACCGGCCAGCAACAGCAGGAGGAGAGCGCATGCCGGAACCAGAAATGCGGGGCGCATGGAAAAACCGGATCTGCCGAACCTCGATGGGATCACTTTGGGCACTATGCCGATGATAATCTATGACTTGGAAGCTGCTCCGGTCCACTGGCCCGACACCGCACTAACCCGTTTATTTTGAGGGCAGATGAACGCTCGCCACATCAGAAATTTCGCCATCATCGCCCACATCGACCACGGCAAGTCGACGCTGAGCGACCGGCTGCTCGAAATGACCGGCGCGCTCAGCGACCGTGAGATGCAGGCCCAGGTACTTGACGCCATGGACCTCGAGCGCGAGCGCGGCATCACCATCAAGGCGCACGCCGTGCGCATGATGTACAAGGCGCGCGATGGCCAGACCTACCAGCTCAACCTCATCGATACGCCGGGGCACGTGGACTTCAGCTACGAGGTCTCGCGCTCGCTGGCCTCCTGCGAGGGCGCGCTGCTGGTCGTCGACGCCAGCCAGGGCGTTGAGGCGCAGACCCTCGCCAACGCCTATCTCGCCATTCATCACGGCCTTGATATCATTTCCGTCATCAACAAAATCGACCTGCCCTCTGCCGACATTCTGCGCACGCAGGAGGCTATCGAGCAGGCTGTGGGCCTTGATGCCACCGACGCCATCCCCGTCAGCGCCAAAACCGGCCAGGGCGTCGATGAGGTGCTGGAAGCCATTGTGCACCGGCTGCCGCCTCCGAAGGGCGATCCCGATGCCCCGCTCCAGGCGCTCATCTTCGACTCGTGGTTCGACGCCTACCGCGGCGTGATCGTGCTGGTGCGCGTCATGCAGGGAACCATGCGCAAGGGCCAGCGCATTCGCTTCATGTCAAACGGCAGCGCATACGACATCGACTCGATGGGCGTACTTTCGCCGAAGCCCATCGAGGTCGGCGAACTCTCCGCCGGCGAAGTTGGCTTCTTCGCAGCCACGATCAAGAACGTCGCCGACACCAAGATCGGTGACACGGTTACCGGCGACGCAAACCCCGCGCAGACGGCGCTGCCCGGCTTTGAAGATATCCATCCCATGGTCTTCTCGGGGCTCTACACCGTCGACTCCCACGAGCACACGCTGTTGCGCGACGCGCTTGAGAAACTCCGCCTCAACGACTCCTCGTTCTTCTTCGAGCCGGAAAGCTCCGTGGCGCTGGGCTTCGGCTTCCGCTGCGGCTTTCTCGGCCTGCTGCACATGGAGATCATTCAAGAACGCCTCGAACGCGAGTACGAGCTCGACCTCATCACCACGGCGCCCAGCGTGCGCTATCACATCAAGCTCACCGACGGCAGCGAACTCGAGGTTGATAACCCTTCGCGCTGGCCCGAGCCGCAATCCATCGCAACCATCCGCGAACCCGTGATTCAGGCCAAGATCCTCACCAACGAGGAGTATGTCGGCGGCATCCTCAAGCTGGTCGAAGAGAAGCGCGGCCGTCAGATCAACTTTGAGTACGTGACTCCAACGCGCGTCATGCTCACCTATGAGCTGCCGCTCAATGAGATCGTCCTCGACTTCTACGACCGCCTCAAGTCCATCTCCCGCGGCTACGCCTCGCTCGATTACCAGCTCGCCGGCGAGTGGGAGTCGCCGATGGTCAAGATGGACATTCTCGTCTCAGGCGAGCCCGTCGACGCGCTCTCCATCATCGTTCACAAGGACCACGCCTACGAGCGCGGACGCGCCCTGGTCTCGAAGATGCGCGAGCTGATCCCGCGGCAGCAGTTCGAGGTCGCCATCCAGGCCACCATTGGCACCAAGGTGATCGCCCGCGAGACCGTCAGCGCCTTGCGCAAAAACGTCCTTGCCAAGTGCTATGGCGGCGATATCACCCGCAAGCGCAAACTGCTTGAAAAGCAAAAAGAAGGCAAGAAGCGGATGAAACGTATCGGCAAGGTCGACATTCCCCAGGAGGCATTCCTGGCCGTCCTGCGCGTCGGCGAAGAGCAGCAGAAATAGCACTATTCCGTGCCACTCTGAACGGCCTGTACGGATCGCCACAATCGCAGCGAAGGGCGCCACTCCAAAGTTTGCCTGACGGGCAGATCGCGTGACCTTTCGCTGTTTGCACAAATATTTGTAAAAATAAATTCACGATGGATTGTGGAAAGCTGCTCCGGCAGCCAGAGATGAGTTTCGCTCTGAATCGCTGCGGCGCCCCATGCAATCGTCCAAGATTTCTGTTGATAATTAAGAACTTACCACTCTTAACAGAGAGGAATAGCCGCTGGCAAGAGAAAAATAGCGGCTTTGAACGAAAGCTTTCCGGAAGAATTCCACAAAAATTTCCACAGACGGGCGCGAAAATGCCGCACAAGGCAAAGGCCCCGTCGAGCGGGGCCTTTGCCTTGTCGCATTGCCAGTGCAGATTTAGTGGGTTCCCGTTGATTTCGTCGTGGTTGACCGGTGCGCGGCCGGCTGCGGTGCTGCTGCCCCTGGAGCGCCGGCTGCGGGCTGAGGCGGCGCGGGAATGCCTGACTTCAGATTGTAAGCGTCGATCACCGCCTTGGTGATGTTGGTTCCCTGGCTGGCATAAAGTACCGGCGACTGCTGCTGAGAGATGTCCAGAACCATCGTGAATCCCTGCTGCTCGGCATAGGACTGCATCACGTCGTACATCTTGGCGGCAAGGCCGTTGTACATGTCCTGCATGTCCTGCTGGAAGTCGCTGCGCGCGTCCTGCGAGTCGCGATCAAGCTCCTTTTTCTTATCATCCAGATCCTTGGCCTTGGCCACACGCTCTGTCTCGGGCATGGTGGTGCCCTGCGTCTGCAACTGTTTGGTCAGGCTATCGACCTGATCGCTGAGGGACTTGAGAGCCGCTTCCTTGGGCGCATACTTCTTTTGCAGGTCGGCGAAGTCACGCTGGCCCTCGTTCGTTTGGGCGACAGCCAGTTGGAAGGCAATCACTGCGATTTTGGCGGGAACGGCGGCTGGCGCCACTGCCGCGGGTGCAGCCGGGGTTTGTGCGGCGGCGCTCAGGCACATTCCTGTCGCCAACGTCAGAACAATTGCAAAAGTACGCTTCATTTGTATCGAAAACTCCTTTGAAATTCCTGTCTGGCTCCTGTGGTTGGACGCAGAAGTCAAACCTCTGCTTCCTTACGCGTCCTTGCGGCTCATTTGCACCTCAGCCTTGATCACAATTGCCGCGGGAACTTCGCGCTTACCGGCGCGAGGCTCGAAAAAGACGCAAACGGAGACGTCAGCAGGAACTAGTGGGATTATAGGGCAGGGGACAGGGATTAGTCATTATGGAGTGACCGGCCCGCTGCGCTGGCCGTGGGTTAAGCTGCGAGCCGAAGCCGAAGAGGCGAACCAGGCTGGTGACGCCGGCCCGCTCCGGGCGACAGCATGAATTTTGCAAGTAGCTCTAGGGCAGGTCGTTACCTTGGAAGGTCTCAACGGCACGGTTGAAGCCGTGCCCTTTCAAAGCTCGGACCTCAATTCTTTCACGTTCATGCGCTTGCCCTGGATTCGCGCTGCCAGGAGCGCCAGGCGGCACACCGCTTTGTTACTGTTGAGAACATGCGCGATGCTGCCTCACTGCCCAACGAGACTGCTCTCGATCTTGAATCCCTTGCCGCCGACGTGGTGTCTCTGGCCCTGAAGGCGGGCGCGACGGACGCCGAGGCCGTGGCCCGCGAAGGCGATGAGTTCAGCGTGAATGTGCGCATGGGCCAGGTGGAGACGCTCAAGGAGTCGGGCTCGCGCGGGCTGGGCCTGCGCGTGTTTCTGGGCAAGCGGTCAGGCTCGGCCTCGACCAGCGATCTCACCGCCGAAGGAATCCGGCAGCTCGTCGAGGGCGCGCTGGCGCTGGCCCGCGTCACGGAGGAAGATCCCTTTGCAGGCCTGCCGGAGCCGGACGAGTTTGGCGCATCCGCGACCCGCCTGACGGGGGACGATCTGCGCCTCTACTTCGAGGATGTGTACTCGCTCACCGGCGCGGAGCGGATCGAGTGGGCGCGGCGCTGCGAGGCTGCGGCCCTCGCCGCAGACCCGCGCATCGCAAACTCCGACGGCGGCAGCTTCGACGCGGCGACCGGGCGTAAGGCTCTGGCCAACTCGCGCGGCTTTGTGGGCGGCTACAGCACCAGCTACGCCGGCGTGTCCGCGACTCCGCTCGCCAGGGAGAGCGACGGCAGGATGCAGCGCGACGGCTGGTGGTCAGGCGCGCGGCGTCTCGCGCTCCTCGAGTCTCCCGAGACGGTCGGCGCTGAGGCGGCGCGGCGTGCGCTGAGGCGGCTGGGCGCGCGGCGTGTGCCGACGCAGCGCGTCCCCATCGTCTTTGCGCCGGAGACCGCGCGAACCCTCATCGCCTCCGTCTTCGAGGCCGCATCCGGCGACGCCGTCTGGCGCGGCGCCTCGTTTCTCGCCGGCAAGCTTGGCGCGATGATCGCCACGGCCGGCCTCAACATTGTGGACGATCACACCTTGCTTCTGCCCTCCGGTGTGGGCGGCTTCGGCGCCTCGCCCTTTGACGGCGAGGGCCTGCCCTCGCAACGCACCCTGGTCGTCGACAACGGCGTGCTGCGCAGCTACCTGCTGAACACCTACACCGCGCGCAAGCTCGGACTCAAGTCCACGCACAACGCCGTGCGGGGATTGGCCGGCGCGCCCGGCGTGGGCTGCGGCAATCTCTACGTCGTACCCGGCAAATCCACGCCCGAAGCGATCATCGGTGAGATCAAGGCGGGGCTTTACGTGACGGGCCTGATGGGATTCGGCGTCAACCTGGTCACGGGCGACTATTCACGCGGCGCTACCGGCCTGTGGATCGAAAACGGCCAGTTGACGCACGCCGTCGAAGAAGTGACGATCGCCGGAAACCTGGCCGAGATGCTGCGCAACGTGTCGGCCATCGGCAACGACCTTGAGTTTCGCTCTTCGGTCGCCTCGCCCACGCTGCGCGTCGACGGCATGACCATCGCGGGCGAGTGACTGCGGTAAGTGCGTACACCTCGCCGCTTGCCGGTTTTTATCCTCAAGAGGCGCATACTGATCCGAGGCTCGCGCGGCGGCCTTCGCAAAGCCGCAGATCCTGAATTTCCTTTTCGACGGAAGCTCGGGAGCGCTCTCCACTGTTCGGGCAAAACAACAAGGATGCAGGAGGTGAAGATCATGCCGAAGAAGCTGGCCATCACCATTGCCGGCGCGGTCTCGCTGGGGAGTTATGAGTCGGGAGTTGTCTTTGAGGTTCTCGACGCCGTCTCCCAGCACAATCAGTGGGCCGAGGCAAACCGGCTCCCCGATGAGCGGATTGAGATCGATGTCCTCACCGGCGCCTCGGCCGGCGGCATGACCGCGGCGATGCTCGCCCAGCGTCTGCTCTTCGACGGGCCGTCGATGAGCCGGCCTTACGACAACTCGCTCTTCAACGCCTGGGTGCGGGATGTGGACATGACCGGCCTTCTGGCCCTTCAGCCGGGTGAGAACCCAACGCACTCCATCTTCTCCTCCCATCTCGTGATTGCAATCTCGAAGACCTACCTCACCGGCCGCTACGCGACTCTTCCTCCGCCGGTGGCTCAACCTCATCCCGCACTGCCCGCCGACGGCCGGATTCAGCTTGGGCTTGCGCTCTCGAATCTGAACGGTGTGGACTACGCGCGCAGCACTCTGAGCGGGGGCTCATTCACCTATACCGGGCACGAGGACCAGCTTGTGCGGGTTATTGACCGCGCGGCTGACGACCGCGCCGGATTCTGGGAGTCGGTGCGCGCCGCAGCCGTTGCCTGCGGCGCGTTTCCCGTTGCCTTCCGGGTGCAGGATCTGCTGCGCAATATTGCAGACTACACAAGTCCCGATCTTGTCCGCGCGCTCTGGGACGGCGCGCCCTGCCGATTCTTCGCCTATACCGATGGCGGCCTGTTCCAGAACCAGCCCTTGGGAATGGCCAAGAACCTGGTCGAGAACCAGCCCGGCGGCCGCCTGAACGCGGAAGAGCGCGGCTATCTCTTCATCGCGCCGCGGCCTGTATCCTCGGACAATCTGCCTTACACAACCGATGCGAACGCCGACCCGGCGAAGGCCTTTGGCAGTGCCAATGCGAACTACAAAGCCGTAGTCGAACGACTGGCTGAAGCGGTGATCGGCCAATCGGAGTTTCAGGACTGGATCACCGCCGAAGACGTGAACGACCGGTTGCGCCTGCTTGACCGGAGGGCTGATGAGTTGCAGTCGCTTTTTTTGAGCGGCGCAGTGACCGCGGCCAAGACAAGTCCCGTCACCGAGACCCTGCTCAAGTCGTTTTTTGGAGCGCAGGATGGGATGACACAGCCCGCTCTTCAACGTCTGCAGGCGGCGCGCGATCAGTTGCGCGCGCAGTACCGGACAGAGTACTCCGCATTCGGTGCGAATGCTGCGGCCGCCGAAGCCTGGCTGGACGCAGTGCTGGTTCTGGAACTCGCGGCAGACCTCCACGAAAAAGAGGAGATGCTGATCTACGACTTTGTCGCCGACGCGGCGCGCCTGGCGAGCCGCGGCCTCGATGCCTTCGAGGGCTTTTTTGATATTGCCTACCGCAAACACGACTACGACTACGGGCGCAGCGTGGCGCAAACGCAGCTCGCAAAATACCGGGCGCAGCCAGGAAGCGTCTTCGCCAACCTCCATTGGACGCCCAGGCCGATCGATCCCATTGATCCGGGCCTGGACCATTTCGACCTGTCAAAGGTCAGTCGGGCCAAGCGGCAGCAGCTCGCAAAGCAGATTCACAACGCTGTCGACGCCTTGCTCGCCGAGACAGGCCTGAATCTCATCCTGCGCAAGGCCCTGATGTTCTGCTTTCTCCGGGGCAGGATCAAGAAGCTGCTTGCCCTCGACTGACCCGACGCAAAAGAAATCCGATGCGGCAGAGCCGCTTGCAAAATTCAAAAAATCCGCATCCAACCTTCCCTCAGGGGCTTCTAAAGCCCCATTGATTCGCTCGTCTTACGGCACGGCTAAAGCCGTGTCCCTTCAAGACCGCGGGCGGCAGCATGAATTTTGCAAGTAGCTCGGCAGGATGCTTTTTGCGCGCTTTCGGCCAGGAAAGTGCTACGATCCTGCAAAACTCGATCGCTGCATCGAAAATCATCGTTAGTTGCCGCGCATTCTCCCGCCCCGAGCGGCAGGGCGGGCAAGCCGTTTCTGGAAAAAAACAGAACGGGGAGCACGAGGAGTGGAACCGCGGGCCGCAATCTGCGTATTCAACTCCATGTCGCGCGTGGGTACATTAAGCTGGGGTTGGGCGGCGCCCGGAATGGAGCGTAGTTGCAAAACGCCCGCGCCCGGGATCTCCTCCGTGAGGCGGTCAATCCCAGGCTGGGCGGATTGCGGGCTGGACGGCGCTCAGACGCATCCCGCAGACCCTGCACACCGCGATGGGGTTCGGTACACCGAGGCCATGAGCGCGTTCGGCGTGAACCCGCCGGATGCGACGCCGGCAGATCACGATGGGCGGATGGGGGGAGGGGCTCTGGAGCAGGACTGGACGCAAATCGTCCGCCGCTCGATGAGCGGCGACTCCAGCGCGTGGGCCGAGATGGTCCGGGCGCACCAGAAGCGTGTGTATGGGCTCTGCTACCGCTTTACCGGCAACGCCGCTGACGCAGAGGATCTGACGCAGGATGTCTTTCTGAAGATTTACATCAATCTGGGCAGCTTCGACGCGGCGCGCGGCAGCCTGCCGGTCTGGATCACCACCATGACGCGCAATCTGCTGGTGGACAACTTCCGGCGGACACGGAACCTGCGGGCGACAAGCTCGCTCGACGAGGGGTGGAACGAATCGGATGAGTCGGGACCGCGCAGGAGCCTTGCCGACCGGCTGGCCGATGCGGGCGCATCTCCACATGAGATGGCCGCGCGCAACGAACTCAGGAAAATGGTCGGGAACGCTCTGCGGAAAGTGAGCGTGAACCTGCGCGAAGCAGTTATCTTGAGGGATTTGCAGGACCTTGATTACAAAGAGATCGCGCAGGTTCTCGGGATTCCCGAAGGAACCGTGAAGTCACGCATCAGCCGGGGCCGCGCGGAACTGGCGAGGCTGCTGGAGCGTAATAGGAAAGAGGTGATGTAGCCATGACAGAAGGGAATCACATTCCGGGCACGCCCGCCTGCGGCGAGTGGGAGACGCTGCTGGTCGAGGCTCTGGACGGGCTGCTCAACCCCGAGGACGAGGCGCGGTTCAGCGCGCACAAGGCTGCCTGTCCGGCCTGCGCGGCGCTCTATGAAGAAGCGCGGAAGGGCCGTGAATGGCTGGAGTTTCTCTCGCCGGAACCGGAACCGCCCGAGGGGCTGCTCGAGAGGATTCTGGCAACCACAGGACCGGGAATCGCGCTGGGTCGCACAGCCGGCGGCACGGAGAGACCGGGCGCGGTTCCAGAGCTTGTTCCTCCCGATTGGCGGCAGCCCGGATCTTTCGCGCGGATGCGCGCCGGCCTGCAGCCACGGCTGATGATGACCGCAGCCATGGCGTTCTTCTCAATCGCGTTGACGCTGAACCTGGCCGGAGTCCAGTTGAAGAACCTGCGGCTCTCTCAACTGCGCCCCCAGGCGGTGCGCTCCTACATGGAGCGGCAGTTGAGCATGGCCTCCGTGCCGTTCGTACGCTATTACGACCATCTGCGCTTTGTCTATGAAGTGGAGGCTCAGGTGCGGGAGCTGCGGGGCCAGACCGATGAGGAAGGCAACGGCAGCCAGCAGCAGCCGAAACAGGCCCGGCCGGCAGCGCCCGGCGAGACACGGAAGCTTCCGGGGCAGGGGCCGGAGAATGATGACCGGGGGTTGCGCGCGGGCCCTCCGCAACAGCCGGCCACGCCTCTGACGGAACCGGCAATCGGCGCAAACGATGATTGTCAGGAAGCGTTCCGGGCGCTTCCTTTAGGGTCCGTGCAGCCCACAGGCTACATGGCGCGAAGGTCGGAAAGGAGCACGCCGTGGATTGCGCAAACCATAGCGGTGTAAGTGCAACGGTCTACTGCCAGAGCTGCGGAAAGGCGCTTTGCCAGGCCTGCGTACGCCAGGGAGCGGCCGGGCAGATCTTCTGCGAACCCTGCTGGATCGTATGGCAGGGCGGGCAGCGGCCCTATGCGCCGCCGCCCGTCGGCGGGCCGAGCCCTGCGCTGGCGGCATTGCTGGGTGCGATTCCCGGAGTGGGCGCAATGTACAACGGCCAGTTCGTGAAGGGCATGGTGCACGTGGTGATCTTCGCGGTGCTGATAAGCGCGGCCCAGGTTTACGACATCTTCGGCATCTTCATCGGGGCCTGGATCTTCTATCAGATGTTCGAGGCCTACCACACGGCGAGGGCGCGGCGCGACGGAGACCCGCTGCCTGATCCGCTGGGACTCAACGAGGTGAGCAACTGGTTCATGACAGGCGGACGCAGGCCGCAGGGTCCGTCGCCCGGAGTTGCGGACGCAGGCCAGACGGCGAGCCCGGGGGTACATGCAGTGCCGCACCACTCGACGGATCAGCCTCCCTATCAAGCTCCCTACCAGGCGCCGTACATGCCGCCTCCGCCGGGAGCTGCGGGGCCAGGCTATCCACCCATTCCGCCCATTCCACCCGTTCCGCCTGCGCACTGGCGGCGCCGGGAACCGATTGGCGCCGTGGTTCTGATTCTTCTGGGCGTCATGTTTCTGCTCGGACAGTTCGATTGGTTTTCGTGGCGTGTGTATGAGTATCTGTGGCCGCTGCTGCTCATTGGCCTTGGCGTCTGGTTGATCGTGCGGCGCCTGCAGGATGCGCAAGGCGGGCCGCCTGCCGAGCCGCAGAGCGGGTCAAAGGACAGCTCGCAGGGAGGGGAAAAATGAGCCGCTACATGTTCATTCGCAGATTACGCGGACCGGCGATTCTGCTGCTGATCGGAACCCTGGCCCTGCTCCACCAGATGGGTGTCATCCCCTACTTCGGACGTCTCCTGTGGCCGCTGCTGCTGATCCTTTTGGGGGTTCTGCTGCTGGCTGAGCGGTTTGCGCTGGAGGCGGAAGGTTATCCGCCGCCTTACGGCGTGCCGGTGGGTGGCGGATGGCAGGGAACAAACCAGGGATCTCCATCTCCGAGCACGGAACAAAGTGCGGCAAGCCCTGCCGACAGCGGGGGCACGGCAATTGCGCCCTCCCGCTGGCAGGAGTTTGAGAAAGGCAAGGAGGGAGGTCAGTCATGAGCGGCGCACCTCCCAACATCCCTCCGGGCGGCACACCGCCCCCATACGATCCAAAGACACACTGGCGCGCGTATCGCGAGCAACAGAAGGCCGCCTGGAGAGCCCAGCAGTACGCATGGAAGGCCAACTACGCGGGCCTGTATGGGCCGCGTGTGCCTTCGCTGATCGGCCCCTTTCTTCTGATAGGCGTCGGAGTCGTCGCACTGCTGGTCATCAGCGGAGATCTCGACCACTTCGGTGATAACGGCTTCTTCGACAACTTCGGCCTGCCGCGGCACGACAGCGATCAGCCAGTGGATATCCGACAGATCCCTGCCAACGCGACGATTGAGATTCGCAATCCCCGCGGAGACGTAAGCATTACAGGAGGCGATGAGCCGACCCTCAAAGTGCAGGCGCACGAGGTGGCCTATGCCGGCTCCGACGCTACCGCCCAAAAAATCTTCGACGCCGAGGCCGCGCAGGTGACAGTCAACGGCTCTGTAGTGACGATCCAGACGCCGGGCAACGACAAGGGGCGCGTAAACCTTTCGATTACCGTGCCGAAGGCCGCGCACGTGACGGTGAACGCCGGATGGGATAACGTGACTGCGAGCGGCCTCAACGCCGGCGTCGACATCACCTCCCGCGGCGACATGCATCTCAGCTCGATTGCCGGCCCGGTGGTCGCTCATTTTGTTCACGGCAGGCACGATCTCTTCGCCGCTCAGGACATTCAGGGCGCCATCACCCTGGAGGGGGATGTCGACGACATCGCGCTCTCCAATGTCGCGGGTGGGGTTGCGCAGAACGGCGACATTCCCGGCGATGTTTCAATGCAGAACGTCGCCGGTCCCGTGCACCTTCACACCTCGGTGACCACGGTCGACGCCGGATCGCTGCCCGGCGAGCTGACGCTGAATGACGACGACCTGCGGATTATCGGCGCCAAGGGACAAGTGCATGTGGTCACGCACTCCAAAGACGTGGATCTGAGCCAGGTCTACGGGGACAGCAGTGTCAAGGATAGAGACGGAGACATCCACGTTGAACTGGCAGGATCCTATAACCTCGAAGCGCAAAACAGCAAGGGCGATGTTGAGGTCGTTCTGCCCCCCAACGCCTCGGCTGCCATCAGCGGGCAGACGCATAACGGCGATGTGATTTCAGATTACGCGTTGACGGTGACCGGCGAAGAGAACAAGACCGTGACGGGAAACATCGGCAAAGGTGGAGCGCGCATCGTTTTGAGAGCCGAGAATGGCGACCTGCACATCAAGAGAGGCTCCGCATCTCCCCCGGCTCTGACCGCTCCGGCCTCTGAGAATGCGCCCAAGGCGCGCCATCTGAAGAGCCTTAAGGATCTGCCGGCGCAATCAGTTACACAGTAGTGGCAGCCGTCGGCAACTTGCGCGGAACGCCCCTGGATCGTACAGGCTCATCTCAACTCGCGGCTGAGAATTGACCCAGCCCGGATTTTGACGATAAAATCAAATGGTTTGGCGATGCATCCTCTACGAGGGGTGCGCTGGAGTTTTGTGGGTTCTCCGCTCAGATGAGCGTGTGTGCGGCTCGCCTCCTGATGCAGTTTGTGCCTGTATCCGCCCCAATTGAGCACACGGATTTGAGTTTTGCGCCTGGCTCAAGAGGCCTGTGCGAGGGAGGGTTTGTCATGTACGCAGTCATTCGCACCGGTGGAAAGCAGTATCGCGTCGCTCCGGGCGACGTGTTGAAGATCGAGAGCGTTGCCGGTGGTCCGACGGTGGAGTTCAGCGACGTGCTGGCGGTTTCCGGTGAGCCGGGATCCTTGACCAAGCCGGCCACGGCCAAGGTTACAGCCGAGATTGTCGGCGAAGGCCGCGGCGACAAGATGCTGGTCTTCCACTTCAAGCGCAAGAAGCAGTACAAAAAGCTGCAGGGACACCGGCAGAACTTTACTGAAGTTCGCATTCAGGCCATCGAGGCCGACGGCGTTACGTATTCGGCAGCGAGCTAACGATTGTAACCTCTCTGCCTTAGCGTTCGGCTCTCCGTTTCTGGATTGTGGGAGCGCGTCGCCTGGGTTCGACGAGGACGAAGCTGACGGCTAACAGCTGACGGCGGTTTTTGAGAAGGAGAATTCGGCAATGGCACACAAAAAAGGTGGAGGCAGCTCCACAAATGGACGGGATTCGAACGCACAGAGGCTGGGTGTGAAGGCATTTGGCGGCCAGTTAGTGACTGGCGGTTCGATCATTGCACGCCAGCGCGGCACGCGGATCAAGCCCGGCCCCAATGTGGGCCTCGGTTCCGACGATACGCTCTTTGCCAAGGTGAGCGGCCGCGTGGTCTTTACCGACCGCGGCCGCCACGGGCGCTTTGCCTCGATTGAACCGCTCGCTCAGTAAGAGCGCCTACGTAAGGCGGGAACTAGCCGGAGATTGGCATGTACCGCAAAGGCCGCAGCGTCCGCTGCGGCCTTTCCTTTGGCGCGCCGGTTACTCTTGCCTTCAGGCCGTCGGCATTGTGCAAGAATGAGCTGTGTGGGCATTGTAAGAACGATTGCCGAACGACTGAGCCGAGGCCGGTCGTTTCGCTACCACCTTCCGCAAAGCTACGGCGGCTGCCGCCTCTACATCACGCCCGAGGCTGGCCTGCGCTTCTGGATTCCCAGCCGCGGGATCAAAGCTGACGAAAATCTACTCAAAAACGCGCTGGAGATCGTCAGACCGGGAAGCGTCGTGTGGGATGTCGGCGCCAACATGGGGCTGTTTTCGTTTGCCGCCGCGGGCCTGGCCGGTCCCCAGGGGCGCGTTTACGCCTTCGAGCCAGACGCCGTCATGGCGAGGCTTTTGCGCCGCTCCGCGAGGCTGAATCCGCAGGCTGCACCGGTGGAGGTCGTCCCCTGCGCGGTAGCACAGGATCTGGGCCTCGCGCGCTTTGAGATTGCCCTGCGCAGCCGCGCGTCGAATGCTCTTGAAGGCTATCAGCTAAGCCAGGGCGGCGGCGTTCGCGAGATCGAAACCGTCGTCACCGTCTCTCTCGACTGGCTTGCCCGGCAGCTTCCCCCGCCCGACGTTCTCAAGATCGACGTCGAGGGCGCGGAGTTGATGGCCTTTCGCGGCGCGCGGCAACTGCTCGAAACAAAGCGCCCCATCCTCCTCTTCGAGCTGACACGCCCAAACTGGAATGAAGAGTCGCGGCTGCTCAACAAGCTTGGCTACACGCTTTTCGACAGCGAGATCCCACCCGCCCGCCGCAAGCCACTCACAGGGCCTACTTACAACATTCTCGGCATTCCGAGTGCCTGAGCCACCGCTGCGCGGCTTCTTCACCGCGCACTGAACGCGACCTCTGAGCGGGGAGGTCGCCTGACACCTGATCCCTGGATCAATACGGTCTGGCAAACTCCGGATCCACGGGGTTTTCAAACAGCGATGCGTCGCGCGTCACGATCGTCAGGCCCGACGGCGTCACGAAATATCGCCGCTTGTCTTCGACCGGGTCGTAGCCGATCACCGTACCTTCAGGAATGTGGACGTGACGATCGATGATCGCCCGCCGGATGCGGCAGTGGCGTCCGATGTTCACGTGCGAGAAGATAATGCTCGCATCCACATCCGAATACGAGTTCACGCGCACATCCTGCGACAGCACGGAGCTGTACACCGAAGCGCCGGAGATGATCACGCCCGCGGTGATGATCGAGTTCACGGCCATGCCTGACCGGCCAGGCTCGCCAAAAACGAACTTGGCCGGCGGATACTGCCGCACCCGCGTGCGGATGGGCCAGCTTTTGTCGTACAGGTTGAAGACCGGGGAGACGGAGCACAGGTCCATATTGGCTTCGTAGTAGGCGTCCAGCGTGCCCACGTCGCGCCAGTAGAGCGCCTCCTTCTTGTTCTCGTCCACGAAGCTGTAGGCCATCATCTTTTTCTTGCCCAGCAGGTTGGGCAGGATGTTATGTCCGAAGTCGTGCTTGGAATCCGTGACGTCGGCATCGGCGATCAGGGCCTTCAGCAGCGTCTCTGTGTTGAAGATGTAGATGCCCATCGAGGCGTCGACGGCCTCTGGGTTAAACGGCGAGCGAAAGCTGGTCGACTGCGGTTTCTCCTGGAAGCCCAGGACCTCGCCGCTTGCGCCCACCTCCACCACGCCAAACCGGGAGACCTCATCGGGCGCAATGGGCAGGGTCGCCAGCGTGACCTCCGCCTTGGTCTCCTTGTGATAGGCCAACATGCGGCTATAGTCCATCTTGTAGATGTGATCGCCCGACAGGATGATCACATGCGCCGGCTGCTCGCTGCCAATCGAGTAGATGTTCTGATAGACCGCGTCGGCCGTGCCCATGTACCAGTTGGCGCCGGTGCGCTGCATGGGCGGCATCAGCTCGAAGAACTCGCCCAGCTCCTGCGACACAATGCCCGACCAGCCCTCGCGGATATGCCGGTTCAGGCTTAACGCCTTGTACTGGGTGAGAACGTAAACACGCCGCAATCCGGAGTTGATGCAGTTTGAAAGCGTGATATCGATGATGCGATAGTGCCCGCCAAAGGGGACAGCCGGCTTGGCCCGGTCGCGTGTGAGGGGAAACAGACGCTCCCCCGCTCCACCCGCGAGTAAGACGCCCAAAGTGTCTTTCATGTCCATAAGGCTCCCGCAATTACGTATACCGACGGCTCTGTCGTCCAACACGGCAAGCGCGTGTCGCTATCCGAAACGGTATTCTCGCTGGCGGCACTCGATGAGAACCGTCGCCGAACGCTGGAGAATACCACACACAGCGTCGGCTTTGGCAAACCTGAGATGGAAAGACGGAGTAAGCGGCGTTGGCGAGGGTTGGTTTGTGCTCTTGCGGGAAGGTCGACGACGAGCCATCTTCCGCAGCTAGAGTCGCTGGCAAGATCTCCCAGCCCTGCCATCCTGAGCGACGACCCTGAGCCGCGCGAAGAAGATTCGGAGGATCTCCCGTGAAGATTGCACAGGGGTCTAGCGCTCTTCTCCAGAATGGCGCCAGATGCGCACCGTTCCTACCAGCCGGAGACCCAGTTGGCCTTTTTGTGGGACCGCTTGATCTTCGTAAACTTGTAATCCATGCCCACGGAGATCGCAAAGTTCAAGTCGTACTGCGCAAACGACGGCCCGGTGAAAGGCGCATCGCTGAAGGTGTAGTGCGTCATCACCATGTCGGGCGTGACGCGGAAGACCCAGTGCTCCGAGCGGTTCAGATCGATACTGCCGCCAACGATCGCCGCGGGCGCAATCTGGTTGTAATAGAAGTCGAACACAGAAGGCGGCTGGCCGAGGAGGTCTTTCTGGAAATCCCCGTAGACGCCGCCGAACATGGCGTGGGCAAGAATCGCGCCGTGCTTGTTGTGCGGCCCGAGTGCCTCCAAACCGCCCACAAAGAAATACTGCTTCACCATCGCGCCTTCCAGATCCCCGCCGTTGCCGGCGGCATGGTTGGGCGCGGTGCCGCTGGTGCCCAGATAGGCCCGGCCCGAAGCCTCGATCCCCCAGTGCCGTGTAAGCCAATACGAGGCATCCGCGTCCAGGCCGCCCAGGTTGGCGCCCTGCAATAGCGTTGGTCCTGCCTTCATGTGGTCGTAGGCAAGGCCCAGCGACACGTCATAGCGGTTGTCGTAGCGGACATTAGCCAACGGATCAATCGGGACGTACACACCATAACTCGCGCTCTGTGAATCCGGGCCCTGCGCCGCAGGGGTCTGCGTCGGCTGGCCCTGGCTGCTCGAGCTCTGTGGTTGGGTGGGCGCCTGCTGCGCCTGCGCGCGGACGCCCGCGCACACGCTCAGAGCAAACACTACGGCCAAAAGAGAAGAAAACCTTGCTTGAAGATGCATCACCAAACAGCTTACAGGACCGCCCCGAGTGCGGACAACGCAGTGATTGAGCATTTTCGTTAGACGAGCCCCGACTCGATTTGTTCTGTACCCGCGGCCACACCCGCCGCGAGTTTGCCAGGATCGATCCTGATAAGTTCCAGTTCAGGAATCCAGCGGTCAAAGCGCCTCGTCTGGGCCCTCCTTTGCAGTGCCGAGGGCCCGTGGAGCCGATGGAATTCCACGTTGAGAACAACTTGCGGAAGATCTATCCAGAGGTCGAAACTCACCGCAAAGGCCGGGTAGTGTCCTAATAGTGCGTTGCTGGACGCGGCTTAAAGAACCCGATCTGCGTGCGCTTTTATGTCTCTCGAAACGGGATGCCCCATATGCTCTAAATAAACGCGCATCCCTTCTTTTCTAGCGAATTTCATAACGGGAACAAAATCCGAGTCTCCAGTAACAAGGACCAGAATATCGACCAACCGCTTGAGGGCAATCCATGCCATATCTAGCCCGATGCGCATGTCTACGCCTTTTTGGTTGATATTGGGG
>JABEBX010022504.1_pt1 | contig 23970 bp, 23 predicted proteins | sample 7245971 | NCBI WGS metagenome assembly JABEBX01 (sample SAMN14506365, study PRJNA622280) | hot springs metagenome | biome: hot spring [ENVO:00000051]|acidic hot spring [ENVO:00002120]; feature: spring [ENVO:00000027]|sediment [ENVO:00002007]; material: sediment environment [ENVO:01001048]... | reverse complement strand
GAATGACAAATGTGCTGCTGGCACGGGTAGGTTTCTTGATGTTATGGCAAAAGCGCTTGGAAGCGACATTAGCGAATTTGGCAATCTTGCCATCAAAGGCCAAAATCCATCAAAAATCAGCAGTATTTGTACTGTATTTGCCGAATCTGAGGTCATTTCTTTGGTTGCAAAGGGAGAAGATAGAAACAATATCGTTGCTGGCCTTTGCGAATCTATATCAAAACGTATTGCAAGCATGTATATTAGGGCTTCTGGTAAACCAAAAGTAGTCCTAACTGGCGGTGTTGCAAAAAATATTGGTCTTATAAAATTTCTAGAAAATGAACTAGAAACAAAGATACATACACACGAATTATCTAGCTTTACAGGAGCACTTGGCGCTTGTTTGATTGCAATGAAGGACTAAAGTTATATTGTTTATTTATCTATTTGATTTTAAAATTGCAACCTTTGATTTTAGTTTTTCTATAAAATCCATTTGTTATATATCGTTGCTTTTTATAAAGCCAGCCATTTATGTTAGAGCGAATCTCTTATATGAGTTAAAATTTGATTTTTAAGTTTTTTTTACTAATATGTAAGTAATTATAAGGTTTGCGCCTAAACAAAGAAAAACGGGTGACCATGATTGATAATTTTGTTATAAAAAGCAAAAAGAACCATAAAATTGCATTCTCAAAAAATACTAAAAAGTCAATTAAAGAAATTTTTTTGATAACACTTGGTATATTTTCAGCATCGTTTGGTCTTAAAGGATTCTTATTAGTAAACCATTTTATTGACGGAGGCGCCACAGGCATTTCTCTTTTAATAGCTGCTCTAACAAATATCCCACTATACGTACTTATAATTTGTGTCAATATTCCGTTTATGATTTTGGCATACAAATTTATGGGAAAAAGCTTTGCGTTTAAAGCAACGCTTGCAATAATAGGACTCTCGCTTTGTCTTGCTATAATAAAATTTCCTACCATTACTCGAGATAATCTGCTTGATGCTGTATTTGGAGGTTTTTTTCTTGGAATTGGTATTGGTCTTGTTATAAGAGGCGGTGCGGTTATAGATGGAACAGATGCGCTTGCTGTTTACTTGAGTCAAAAGTTAAGAACTACAATTGGAGACATCATTATTGTGATAAATGTAGTGATATTTTCCACTGCAGCATACTTTTTAGGTGTAGAAATTGCGTTTTATTCAATCATTACATATTTTGCAGCATCAAAGGCACTTGATTTCATTATAGAAGGTATTGAAGAGTATATTGGCGTAACAATAATTTCCACATACAATGAAGAAATAAGGAAAATGATTATAGAAAAAATTGGCAGAGGAGTAACAATTTACAAAGGCAGAGGTGGATTTGACAAAACTGGAAAAAAACAAGAAATAGACATTATTTATACGATTGTAACGAGACTAGAATTAATTAAATTAAATGCCGAAATAGAAAAAATAGACCCAAATGCATTTTTGGTATTTAGTAGTGTAAAAGATATAAAAGGAGGTGTTGTTAAAAAAAGACCTCTAAGGCATTAAAATTTTACTAGTGCTAATTTTAGCAGCTCTATGGAATGTGATGGCACGGTGTATAATGGCACATTTTATAAAAAAGAATAACATTATATAGCAACAAGAGGCAATGTAAGGAAATTGAACAATTTTTGTTTGCATAAGATTGATAGTATATAATTATTTAGCAAAAGGGCCATTAATTTTAAAAAGGCCTGATGCTATTATTGAGGTGATTTATGTTTAAAGTTTTTGTAACAAGGCAAATTCCCAAAGAAGGCATAGAGTTATTAAAAGACGTTTGCGAAGTAGAAGTCAACGATATAGATAGACAGCTTACAAAACAAGAATTATGTGAAAAAATCAAAGACAAAGACGCTGTAATTACTCAATTGGCAGATGCTGTAGACAAAGAGTTTTTTGATGCAGCAAAAAATTTAAAGATTGTTGCCAATTATGCTGTTGGATTTAACAATATAGATTTGGATTGCGCTACAAAAAAACGCGTGTTTGTAACAAATACGCCCGATGTTTTAACAATAGCGACAGCTGAGCATGCATGGGCTTTGCTTTTTGCTTGTGCTAGAAGGGTTGTAGAAGCAGATAATTTCACAAGGAGATTAAAATGGCAAGGTTTTGAACCTATGGCATTTTTAGGCTTGCAAATAAGTGGTAAAACATTGGGTGTAATTGGTGCTGGACGCATTGGACAAGCTTTTGCAAAAATGGCTTGCGGTTTTAACATGAAAATTCTATACGCTTCAAACACACCAAAACCTGATTTTGAAAAACAAACTAATGCAAAATTTGTTGATCTAAATACACTTTTGTCTGAATCAGATTTTGTTAGCATTCACACACCGCTTACACCATCTACGAGGCAGCTAATTGGAAAAAATCAGCTTGCACTAATGAAACCATCAAGCATACTTATTAACACATCAAGGGGTAGTGTAATTGATGAAAATGCCCTCATTGAAGCTCTTCAAAACAAACAAATTTATGCTGCAGGATTGGATGTGTTTGAAAATGAACCCAATATTGATAGCAATCTTTTGCGGCTCGATAATGTAGTATTAACTCCACATATTGGTAGTGCAACGCTTAAAACACGAACAGATATGTCAATTTTAGCAGCTCAAAATATACTTGATGTAATTAACAATAAGATACCAAGAACCTTAGTAAACAGAGATATTTTGAAATATACAACAATATAAGTTAAAAAAATATCGTATATATTGACAAATTGTTATAACTTAATGATAATTGAATAACATATAGCTTTAACTTAAATTAGTTTCTGTTGTTATGAAATAATATTGAAGGTAAGAGATATTAATGTATAGTTTTGATGAATATTTAGAAACAGTCATATTTCCTTTATTAAAACCAATTGATAAAAAAAGAAAACAAAAAACTTTATTCAACTAATTATGATGGTTTTACAGGACAAGACCTAGTATATGGTCAAATAGGAAACACAAGAGTAAGGTTTTCTTACCTTTACACATACTATGAAACATCAAGTACGGATTCAGAAGGACACACAACAACGCAAACTAATACAATTTTTAGCGGGCTTTTTTTCAAAGCCGATTTTAACAAAAACTTCACAGGCGAAGTATATGTACTTCCTCATCGTTTTAGGTTGTTTACTCCAATAGCAAATACTATTAAGGTTGAAATGGAAGATGCAGAATTTAATAGCATGTTTGATTGTTTTGGTACTGACCCAGTGGTAACAATGTATGTATTATCTACAAGCTTAATAAAAAGGCTTTTAGATTTTAAGAAAAAAATCAACTCTCATATTAGACAAACTTACGCAATTGCGCACACAATTCAAATCTAATGCCATGTCTTCTGCTGAGCTTGGTAAACTTGACGTTGAATCTAGACAATTAATTAGACAAGTATTGGCTATAGCAGAAAATTATCCCGATTTAAAAGCCAATCAAAATATGTTGCAACTGCAGGCATCACTAAATGATGTAGAAGAACAAATATCAGCTGCAAGAAGAGCATTTAATGCATCAGTTATGAAATACAACAACTCAATTATGCAATTTCCATCAAATATTGTAGCGCGCTTATTCAATTTTAAACGCTTAGAACCTTTTTCAATTCCAGAAGAGCAAAAACAACCTATAGATATCAAAAGTATATTTAATGAATAATTGTTTTTGAGTTTATAATACAAGCCAATAAGATTTTTATTTTACAACTATTTTACATATTATTGATGATTTATTTACAATAAATCATTACACTTCTGTAATAATAATTATTAGGGGGTTAGTATGTCAGGTTTGACAAGAAGGGATGCAATGAAAATCTTTGGTGCAACTTTAGCTGCTTTGATTGTGAACCCAGATGTTTATGCTGGAATCTTAGGCGGCGATTCAATCTCATTTGATTCAACAAACAAACCAGGTCTTATTTTTATTGTGGGGGATGGTATGCCCATTTCAACCCTAACAGCGCTTCAAAGGTTACGTGAATTAGCAGGTTCTAAAACCACGTTTTATGAAAAATTTACAGATAGAAACTCAGTTGTTACGTATATGGGAACCAAATCACTATCTAGTATAGTAACAGATTCTGCTCCTGCTTCTGCCGCATGGGCGACTGGTGTTAGAACAGCCAACCATTTTTTGAGTATATTGCCAAACGGCAAAGTATTAAAAACTGCAAGTGAGATTGCAAAAGAAAATGACATTGCCATAGGGTTTGTAACAACAACGAGGGTTACACACGCAACCCCAGCTGCTTGGTATTCCCACAACCCAGACAGAGACGACGAAGCAAATATTGCCAGGGATGCTCTAATTATTAAGCCAACTGTATTAATGGGTGGGGGGCTAAAATACTTTGACCCATTTATAAACCCTAAATTAAAGCAAAATACACTAAGCGATTTTCAAAAAGCAGGTTACCAGTTTTGTAAAACAAAAGAAGAATTATCTAACGTAGATTACAGCAAACCAATCTTAGGGCTTTTTACAAAATCACACATTGATTATTATATTGACAGGCTCAACAACGATTCAATGAGACATGAGCCAACGCTTGCACAAATGACGGCCGTAGCATTAAAAAGACTCCAGCAGGAACCCAAAGGATTTTTGTTGCAAATAGAAGCCGGAAGGATTGATCATGCTAATCATGCTAATGATGCATATGGGGCTCTTATGGAGACAGCTGAATTGGATCAAGTACTTGATGTAGTAGACGCATATATAAAGAAAAACCCAAACACACTTGTTGTAATAACCAGCGATCATGGCACAGGAGGTTTTAATACATATGGTACAGGCCCTGAGTACAATGATTCTACCGAAGCTTTTATGAAATATAGGCAGATTAAGGCAAGCATACCATTTATTGCTTCCAAAATTGATGGAAAAAGTCCATCTGAGGTTCAAAGTATAGTAGAAGAGTATACCGGTTTTAAAATAACACCAGATGAAGCCCAACTTGTATTAGAGTCCAGAAATCCTGATTTTAATGGTATTACTGGAAACTATCTCTATAAAGCATACGATTCGTGTGCATTGGGCGCTGTACTTGCAAGATGCCAATATGCATTAAGCAAAGATGGAGACCAAACGGGTAAGCCTATTTTAAGAAGAGGAAATATACATTTTGTTTCGACAACACATACAGGTGAAGACCAAGTAGTAGTAGCTTATGGGTATAGAGCAAAAGAGTTGGTTCCAACATACAGAATAGACAATATTGACCTTAATAAAACTATTTTATCTTACTTTAATATACCTTATCATAAAAACCCTACAATGAGTGAATCCGATGCGAAAAAAATTCTAACTGCGTATTATGAAAAATACACTTATAAAGATTTTTTGGAGAGCTCAAAATTGCATGTTAGCTAAAACTAAATATTGATTAAATAAGCACCCTCTTCATTACAGTTTTAAGAAGCAGATGCTTAATAAATCTTTAAGCGATTCAATTTTATTTAAAAAATAATGCACAAACTAATAGCTCGAATATTCAAAAAATTATAGGCTGTAAAATTTCCAGCCGTATAAAATTTTAATTATTTTTGTTTGAGTATGCGTAATCACAAAATAGCCTTATTCTTTCAATTGCTATAGCTGCCAAATGAGATATTGCATTGAGTAAATTTTTGTCTTCTATATGCAATGATTTATTGCTTTCTGAAAAGCTAATAGCTATTACGCCATACACATCTTTGGAAGTCAATAAGGGTATATAAAGTGCATTAGAATTGGGTAAAGTTTGTGTCCCGAAGCCAGCGATTTTTTTATTTAAAAATACCCACGATGCTATACCTTCTGATTCGTTGTTAATTTCAAATAATTTTGTTTTTGCTCCAACTACTAGTTTTTTATCTTGAACTATAAATATAGCAAGTTCACACAAAAAAAGCTTTTTTAGATGGTTAATAATAATAGATAAGATCTGTTCCACACTGCTTGCTACAACTAATTCACTACTTAACTCATACAAGCTCATTTCTCTAAGGTGACTTTCTTTTAAAAGCTTTATCTTATTTCTCAATTTTGTTGCTAAAATACTAATAAGTATGGCTATAGTGGCATATTCAAGAAATGACCAAAAGAAATTTAAATCAGATATTGAAAAACTGTATGTAGGCTCAATAAAGAAAAAGTCAAATAATAAAATCCCAATGATAGTCGAAACAATTACAGCTGGTATATTCAAAAATAAAGCATTGAGTGTTAATACAAGTAGAAAAAAAGCCAATAAATTAGTATGGCTTAAGTATGGTTGCAACATCAATCCTATTGCTGAAGCAAGTGCAACACTACCAATTCCCATAGCAATTTGATTAATTTTATCTAATTTTACTTTCTTTTTTGACACAAACTCATTTATTTTTTTTTCTTTAGGCGACAACAAATATATGTCTATGTTTTCTGTTTTGGTGATAAGTTTTTCAGGTATAGTCTGACTAAACAAACCAAATTTCTTTGGTTTGCCTATAACGATTTTTGTAATATTGTGAGATTTGGCATAATCTATCATTGATTCAGCAATATCATCTCCTTTAAGCCATGCTATTTCTCCGCCAAGTTGCTGAACTAACTCAAAGGCTTTTTCTAACCAATCTTTCTCTGCTTCAGTAAATTGTTTATTTCTTTCAGTTTCTACATGCAGTGCTATCCATTGGGCATCAATTTCATTAGCAAATCTATACGTTGCCCTAATTAACTGGTCTGCATAAGGACTTGCAAAAACACCTACTAAAATTTTTTCCTTAATTGCCCAAGGTCCAGCTATAGCATGTTGTTTCATATATTGTTTCATTTTTTCATCTACTCTATCAGCAGCTATACGTAATGCAATTTGACGCAATGCAAGAAGATTTCCCGAGCGAAAATATTTTTTTACCGCTGTTTGGGCCATATCCTTAACATATACTTTTCCTTCTTTAAGTCTTTTTAAGAGTTCTTCTGGCGTTAAGTCAATAAGTTTAATTTCTTGAGCTTGTTCAATAAATTTATCTGGCACAGTCTCTTTTATTGTAGTGCCAATAATTTGATACACTAAATCATTTAGACTTTCTATGTGTTGGATGTTTAAAGCTGTGTAAACATCTATACCTGCATTAAGTAGCTCTTCGATATCTTGATAACGTTTTGAATGTTTAAAAGTTGATGGGTTTGAGTGAGCTAACTCATCAATTATAACAATTTGAGGTTTGCGCTTTAAAATTTTATCAAAATCAACCTCTTTTAATTTTAGACCTTTGTAATCTACTATTAATGGCTCAATAACTTCTAAACCTTCAAGCAAAGCTTCAGTTTCAGCTCTATTGTGTGTTTCAGCATAACCTACTACAATATCAATGCCTTCTTTTTTGCGAAGGTGGGCATCATACAACATTGCATATGTTTTGCCAATTCCTGGGGCATAACCTAAATATATCGTTAATCTACCTTTTTTTTGAGTTTCTTGTTCCTCTTGTTTTGCAACTTCTAAAAATTCTTCTGGCAGAGGCCTTTTATCGTCATCTGTTACCATAATTTTGTTCCAGCTTAATCAAATTCAAATTTAGCTCTAATACATTAACGTAATTATCTCCTAAAAACCCTAAAATTCTCTTGTGGGTGTGCTTTCTAACCAAGTCTTCTAAGACTTGAGGTGGAATGCCTGTATTTTTTGATATACGTTCTATCTGGAAATAAGCAGCTTGTGGCGTAATATCTGGGTCTAAGGCACTGCCAGAGCCTAAAACTAAACATGAAGGTATTGGAGTTTTTTCTCCATTGGCTTTATAATATTCTATACGATTTTCTACCTTTTTTATTAGAACAGGATTAGTGGGTCCTAAATTAGAACCACCGCTATATAACGCATTGTATGGAAAGCCTTTAGTAGAAGAAGGTCTTGACCAAAATAGATTAAAGCTTTCAAACGGTTGACCGATAAGCTTAGAACCTATAGGCTTGTTATCTATGTAAATGATGCTACCATTTGCTTTGTTTTTAAAAAAAATCTGAGCAATACCCGTTATAATTAATGGATACACAATACCTGTAATAAGCAATAGCAAAGCAAAAATTTTAATGCCGATCTTTAAATTTTTCATATAAGGCTCCTTTATGCAAATAAGCTTAAAAGCATATAAATAAGTTTAATACCTATAAAAGGGACTATTAAACCGCCTCCACCATAAATCAACAAATTATAAATTAGCAATTTTTCTGCAGGCATAGGTTTATACCATACGCCTTTTAAAGCTAATGGCGTCAACATTGGAATTATAATAGCATTAAAAATAACTGCGGACAAAATGGCTAAAAGTGGATTAGATAAATGTAAAATGTTTAACGCATTTAACTGTGGGTATATTGCTATAACTGCTGCAGGAATAATAACAAAATACTTTGCTATATCATTTGATATAGAAAAAGTGGTTAGTGAACCTCTTGTCATTAAAATACGTTTTCCGATATCTACAATATCTAACAATTTAGTTGGGTTCGAATCTAAATCAATCACATTAGCCGCTTCTCTAGCTGCTTGAGTACCAGTATTCATAGCTACAGCCAAATCAGCTTGAGCCAGTGCCGGTGCATCATTTGTACCATCACCTGTCATAGCTACCATCAAGCCATTTGCCTGGTATTGTCTCACTAAACGTAGTTTGTCTTCAGGTTTTGCCTGTGCAAGAAAATCATCAACTCCCGCTTCAGCTGCGATAGTAGCGGCTGTCAATGGATTATCTCCAGTTATCATAACGGTCTTTATACCCATTTTGCGCAATTGCAAAAACCTCTCTTTGATACCTTTTTTTAGAACATCTTTAAGGTTTACAACACCCAAAATTTCATTATCGTAAGTCACAACTAAAGGTGTGGAACCAGCTTTAGCTATTTTAGTTACAATTTCTTCTAAGTTTTCAGGAATCTGGCCGTTATTGCTTATTATATAATCTTTCATAGAATCGTAAGCGCCTTTTCTATACCTATGGTTATCTATATCTACGCCGCTTATTTTTGTTTGAGCATCAAAAGGTATAATTTTAGCATCTGGTGGAAGCTGTTGTGCTCTTATATTGTATTTACGTTTGGCAAGTACAAGTATGCTTCTGCCTTCTGGAGTTTCGTCTCCCAAAGAAGCCATCATTGCAGCTTTAGCAACTTCTTGTTCAGTGTGATTACCTACGGGTACAAATTCTGATGCTTGCCTATTGCCTAATGTAATTGTACCTGTTTTGTCAAGCAACAGTACATTAACATCACCTGCTGCTTCAACGGCTTTACCGGATAAAGCCACGACATTTCTTCTAAAAAGCCTATCCATGCCTGCTATACCAATAGAAGGTAAAAGTGCTGCAATTGTGGTTGGAGCTAAACATACAAATAAAGCAATCAGCACTACAAATGATACAGGTTCTCCATGATGTGCACTAATAACAGAATAATCAGATAAAGCTCTTAAGTTTAAAACTACTAATAAAAAAACTACAGTAAGAGATATCAACAGCACTTCAAGGGCGATTTCATTTGGCGTTTTTCTACGTTTAGCCCCCTCTACCATACCAATCATTCTGTCTAAAAATGTTTCGCCAGGATTTGCAGTTATCTTAACAATTATGCTATTAGCAACCACTTTTGTTCCGCCTGTAACTGCGCTTCTATCCCCTCCAGCTTCTCTAACAACTGGAGCTGACTCTCCAGTTACGGCTGACTCATTGACTAAGGCTGCACCAGCAACAATTTCTCCATCGCTGGGTATTAACTCATTTTCATTCACTATTACTAAATCGCCTTTTTTTAGCTGTGTAGACTGAACTTCTTCGTATTCAGCATCAAATGAAGCTTCTTTGATCCTTTTTGCCATAATTTGGGTTTTTTGCTTTTTTAATGATTGTGCTTGAGCTTTTCCTCTACTCTCAGATAAACTTTCTGCAAAATTTGAAAATATCACAGTAAACCATAACCACACACTAACCCAACCAGTAAACCATGCTGGGCCACTTTTAATAGATGTAATTTCTAAAATAAATTCAATCGTAGTTAAAATACTTCCAATTTCCACAGCAAACATTACAGGATTTGATATTAAGGCCTTGGGATTTAGTTTTTTAATGGAATTTATTAGAGCATTTTTAATAAGCTCTTTATCATAAATTGAAGTTTTTTGCGTAGCCATTATACACCTCTATAGAGCAAAATATTTTCTAAAAAAGGTCCTAATGCTAATGCTGAAAAAAAAGTCAATGCACCTACAATTAAAATTACCAATACAAGCCATACCATAAAAGGAAATTTGTCTGTAGGTAGAGTACCTGAACTTGTTGGAACGTATTTTTTTTGTGCAACATTGCCAGACATATAAATTATTGCTATAGCTGGTATAAATCTGCCTATCAACATAGTAAAGCTAGTAGTAAGATTGTAAAATGTAGTATTTGCGTTTAAACCTGCAAAAGCACTACCATTGTTATTTGCAGTTGAAGCAAACGCATAAAGTATCTCGCTCAATCCATGCGGACCTGGGTTTAGAATGGAGCTCAAGCCAGCTTTTGTCATTAAAGCCATAGTTACAAATATCAGCACGAGTAAACCCGAAGAAAGTGCTGTAATTACAGCAGCCCACATTTCCTTTACTTCTATTTTTTTGCCTAAAAACTCTGGTGTCCTACCTATCATAAGACCAGCTACAAAAACTGCTATGACAATAAAAGCAATCATTGTATACAATCCAGATCCCACGCCCCCAAAAACAACTTCACCTAGAAGTATTAAAATGGTTGGCACCATTCCTCCAATAGGCAAAAGTGAATCATGCATAGCGTTTACCGCTCCACAAGCTACAGCTGTAGTAACGGTTGAAAATAATGTCGTACCACCAACGCCAAACCTTACTTCTTGGCCTTCTATATATGGTCCTTGTACGCCCAAATGAGCAATTAGTGGGTTAGATAAAATATTTGCTATATACTGAATAGATAAAAAAACTATAAATAAAAATAGCATAGTAAAATATATCGCCCATCCTTGCTTAGTTTTTTTAATCATATATCCAAATGTATAAGTTAGACTCGCAGGTATTATAATAATAAGCAATACCTCAAAAAAGTTTGTAAAAGCATTTGGGTTTTCAAAAGGATGCGCAGAATTTGCGCCAAAAAAGCCCCCTCCGTTTGTTCCAAGTAATTTTATTGCTTCTTGTGAAGCTACTGGACCCATTGCCAAAATCTGAGATTTAATTGTTTTTAATCCACTAATATATGGTTCTAACAAACTAACAGTCTTATAGTGTGAGAAGTTTTGTATAACACCCTGACTTACAAGTATAATGGCTGCTAACATGGATAAAGGCAATAAGATATACAACGTAGATTTTGTAAGATCGCACCAAAAGTTGCCGATTTTATCAGTTTCCTTTCTGCTAAAACCTCTAATTAAGGCAATAAGTATAGCTATTCCAGTTGCAGCAGATAAAAAATTTTGAACGGCCAAACCTGCCATCTGGGAAAAATAACTTACTGTTGTTTCACCACTATAAGCTTGCCAGTTAGTATTAGTTACAAAACTTACTGCTGTGTTTAATGCTAGGTCTAGTGAAAAACCTTTTAAATGTTGTGGATTAAGAGGCAAAAACTGCTGAAAAATTAATATCAAAAATAGTATAACAAATCCGATGAAATTAAAAATAATCATAGAAACAGCATATTCTTTCCAGTTCATCTCATGAGATGGATCAATTGAACTTATTTTATAAAAGAAATTCTCAATTGGAGATAAAACTGGTGATAAAAAAGTGTTTTTATTATCAAACACAAGTGCCATATATTTTCCCAAAGGCTTCACAAACAAGGTTAATACTATTATAAATACACTAAATTCTACTACATCTCCTACAATATTCATTACTGCCTCCTTAAAGAATTTTTAAAGATTCTTTAAATATAATTGCTATTTATTTAGTTAAGGTATTCATAAACCCTCCTTATGACTAAGAGGGTAAATTACACATTTACCCCATAATAAGTCTACGAGGTTAGCTGTCGGGCTCGAGATTATGGGTTCTCTATTCCTAACGAAATTCGCCCCAAAAAAAAAACGGTTCCCCCGCGTTTGCATTCTACAAACCTCGACTTCGTACTATATTATAGGCTATACTGCCCCCACTTGTCAATATTATTTTTTTTATTATCTATCTTTTTATCCCAAGTCTAACTCACAGCTAATATTATAAGTTTTTCCCTTTTATCACGCAATAGTTCCAATACTGCATAGTCTTGGCTGTAAACCTCAAGAGACGTTATATACAAAGCCTGCAATTTGAAGATCATAGGCTCCTATTGTATTACCCTTTCTTTCAAGTTCAGCTCTAATTTTAGCGTAGTATTCGGCTGCTTTTATGTCAAAGCTGTAAACGGTAAAACTTTCTACAAAGCTTTGTATCAGAGTAATCAGTTTTTCGCTGTTTTTCTTGTAAGCACCGTATAGTAGTTCAGAAACTACTATTGACGATAAGGCTAACTCGTGTTTTTGCTCTAACTTTTTGAGTTTTGTTTTTATTGCTTCTGGCACATTTCTGATTATGTAACTGCAGATGTTGGTATCGAGCATGTAGAGCACTAAAACAACTCTCTCTCTTGAGGCAAAGATTGGCTTCTTTCTTTTAGAAACTCATTTGTTAGCTCTTTTGATTCCTTTAGCTTGTCAAATAAATCGTCCCACTTATTATCTGGCGGAATCAATACTATGTGATTGCCTTCTTTTTTTATGTGCACCGTATCACAGTTTAGTCTAAATTCTTTAGGTAACCTAACTGCATATGAGTTTCCGCTTTTAAATACTTTTGTCTTGCGCATCGCTACCTCCATGATTAGTATCTATTAAAAGTATATACTTAAAAAACAAAATTGTAAAGCTGAAATATTTTTAGTAAATCTGATGGTCTTAACATATTTACCTATACCGTCCCCACTTGTATAATAGTTTTGGATAGAGGTATGATTAGCTATGAGAGTCTAAATAATTTAACAATGCTGTGTCAGCAGGTAATAACCAGATTAAGACTAAATAGAAAATTAAAAGCAGAATATTTGGACAGGATAAACAGGGACGATATTTTTAACCCAGACAATCTCGTATCTTTAAAAAATACGAAAGTTTTTATAAAACCTTTTCCATTTATAAGAGGGACATTAATAGTAGTCTATAATCCATCAATAGAGTTATTAAAAAGATTGGATGCAATGGATAAAGATAAATTTGAAATTAAAAAAGCCAGATACTACGGTTATTCGCTTATATATCACACTACCGATATGCCTGATGAAAATGTGGTCAGAAAATACTATGAAAAAGATATTGTAGAAAAGGCATTTAAAGAACTTAAAAACTCAATAAACCTTCACCTTCTAAGAAAGTATCTATTAGCAAGAGTAAAAGCACATATCAAAATATGTTATTTAGCATATGCATTGCTATCATTTTTACAATACAAACTGAAATCCAAGAATATATAGTCTATATATGCATTGGAGAAATTACAGCCTGCATATAAAGTTGTGTTAAAATCAAATAAAAAACATTTCAAATGGTCAAAAATTCTTACTTTAACAAATGAGCAGAAAACTATTTTGAAACTATTAGGATGTAGTGTATAAAATGGGAGAAAAAGTTGGGTTATTTATTTATCTTATATCTATCGAGCCTGGTAGGGATTTCTTGCTTTCTTTTTTGGAAAAGGGCTATGGTATTTTTCAAACATTGGATGCCAATGCCATAGTGATTATTGGAGGAGACGTCTACTCTTTGGATTACTTTAATGCCCCTCGAAACTTTAATTAGATTTTTGAAGACTTTATTTATCAAATCTGCTAAGATTTAAGAAAAGTTCTTTGTGTTCTTAATGTTGGAATTGTTGCATGAAGAAAGAACAAGGACTTGCAATATTAGCTGCAAGTTAGGTTTGGTATGAAAAGATGTATAATAAAAAAAATAGTCTTGACAAGTGATGGGGTAAGTATATGCAAATATTGACGCTTATAATTAATAGTACAGTTATTTTAACGATTTCTATGATAGTTGCCATCATAGGTAATGTTATTGGAATTGGTGGTGGTGTTATGCTTATTCCTTTTTTTATCCTTTTTCTACACTTGAATTCCATAGTTGCCAGCGGATTAAGTCTTTTTACAATTATGTTGAGCACTATTGGTGGAACCTTTGCTTTTATCAGACAAAAAACAATTAGTTACAAATTATTTTTTATAATAACTAGCTTAATTATTCCAGGAGTAATAATTGGTTCAATTGTTAATAAATTCGTAAGCACACAAGAATTTAAAGAAGTTTTACCTATATTTGTGATTTTTATTGGCGCATTTTCTTTAATAACTGCCAAAAAACAGCTGCTAAAAAAGATAGACAGTTCTGAGAATGATTCAATAAAGCATAAAAAGATTATAAGACTGGTATCGTTTATTTCAGGTTTTGTTTCTGGTTTTTTTGGCTTAGGCATAGGTGGAATAATGGGAACTTATTTAGTAGCAGTAGAAGAAATTTCTGCAAGAATAGCTTTTTCAACCATAATAATGGCAATGACAATTACCTCGTTATTTGGCTTTATAGTGCATTTTGAATGCGCTGGCTTGGATTTTATATCCTGGATTCTATATTTAATTCCTTTATCTTTAGGTGCAATTTTGGGTTCACAGGTAGGAGCGTACATTTCAAAAAAATCAAATCTAAAAACCCTCAGATTATATCAGGGTTACATCATATTGTCTTTAGGTATATCTTTGCTTATAGTTAACATTTTAAATATCTTAAAAATTTAATGCCCTCGAAAATTTAGTCAGATTTTTGACATTTTGTTTCTCAAATCTGGTTTAATTCAAGAAAAGTTCTTTGCGTTCTTAAATTCGATCCATTGGACATAGAAAATCTTTTTAAGGTTTACAACCAATACTATGCAAATGTTGGAATTGTTGCATGAAGAAAAAATAGAAGACTCACAACATTAACTGTGAGTTAGGCTTTGTATAAAGAGTTGGATAATAAAAAAATAGTCTTGACAAGTAGGGGCTGTATATATATCATTTGCTAAAACAAGTATACTTGCAGATTAAATTATATACTAAGTAAAATATGTCTAATGAAAAAATGCAATAACAAAGTCAATTAAGATTGACTACTCAAATTGGCATAATAACATTCAAAGAATTGGTGCCCCGAGCAGGAATCGAACCTGCGGCGCCAGGATTAGGAATCCTGTGCTCTATCCTTCTGAGCTATCGGGGCGCTATAGTCAATGTTTTTATACTATTTTATATTGTTTTTGTCAATCACTACCCTATAAATAATTGACTTATTTTAATCCAAAAGTATAATCATAAAAAGGAGTTTTTATGGAAAATATTTGTGAAAATTTAAAAAAAATAAAAGGTGAAATAGAAAAGTTAAATCCTAATGTTAAATTAATGGCTGTTTCAAAAAACTTTGATTACAATATCATCAAGAAGGCTTATGAGTGTGGCCAAAAAATATTTGGTGAAAATAGAGTGCAAGAAGCTATTTCAAAAATCGAACTATCAAAAAAAGATAATTTAGATATACAATGGCATTTAATAGGCCATTTACAACTAAACAAAGCTAAAAAGGCTGCTATTTATTTTGATTATATTGACAGTGTTGATACACTGCAGTTAGCTGAAAAACTTAACAGTTTCGCTAATGTATTAAATAAAAACATTAATATAATGCTTGAAATAAACATTGCAAACGATCCAAATAAATTTGGTTTTTCCAAGAATGAAGTATATAATGCAGTAAAGAGTATATTGAATTTTAAAAAATTAAGATTGCATGGTCTTATGTGTATTGCGCCTCAATCAAATGAAGATATCATAAAAGAATCATTTAAAGAAATGAATTTAATATATAAAAAAATAAAAACTGAATTTACAATAGATTTAAGCGAGCTTTCAATGGGTATGAGCGATGATTATAAAATCGCTATAGAAGAAGGCGCAACTATGATTAGAATTGGTAGGGGTATTTTTGGAGAAAGAACTTAGTTTAATGGGTCAAATTACACGTCTGAGCGATTTTCTTATACTATTAGCAGTAATTATTATACTGACAGTTTTAATAGTGCCATTGCCGCCTTTTTTGCTTGATTTTTTTATCACTATCTCATTTGCCTCTTCCCTTTTGATATTCTTTGTTAGTATCTACACACAAAGGCCGCTTGATATTTCAACATTTCCAACAATACTGCTCACAGTTACGCTTTTTAGGCTATCTCTTAGTATCGCAACCACACGCGCAATTTTGTTGCATGGTGCTCAAAGTGCTGATGCTGCTGGTGAATTTATTAAAACTTTTGGTTATTTTGTTGTAGGTGGCAGTTATATTGTTGGTTTTATCATATTTATAATTTTGGTAATAATAAATTTCGTTGTAATAACAAAAGGTGCTGGCAGAGTAGCTGAAGTTGCAGCTCGATTTACACTCGATGCAATGCCTGGCAAACAAATGAGTATAGACGCTGATTTAAACTCTGGTGTAATCACTGAAGTTGAAGCTAAAAAACGTAGACAAGAAATTGCAAAAGAAGCTGATTTTTATGGTGCTATGGATGGCGCAAGCAAATTTGTAAGAGGTGATGCAATAGCTGGCCTCTTGATTACCTTTATTAATATTATTGGCGGTATAATAATCGGCGTACTTCAACACAACATGAATCTTCAAGAAGCGGCAAGCAGATACACTGTACTTACAATTGGTGATGGTCTTGTGGTTCAATTGCCTGCACTTATAATCTCCACTGCAGCTGGCATTGTAATCACTAAAAGCTCAAGCGAAACGAGCCTTGCTCCAGATTTAATCAATCAACTAACAAAACAATACAAAGCATTGTATTTATCTGCTGCAATACTTGCAATTTTGGCCTTAATTCCAGGTATGCCTCATGTTAGTTTAATTTTTCTAGCATTGATTTTTGCATATTTGGCGTATACTATCTCACAAAAGAAAATACAAGAAAAATTTGAAGAAGAAAAAATTATTCAAGAGCAAGCTCAAGCTCCAATTGTTGAAGAAAATATTGAAGAAGCAATGAAAATCAATGTATTAGAACTTGAGATTGGTTATGGTCTAATACATTTAACCGAAGAGGCTGAAGGCGGAAATCTACTCAATAGAATAAAATTAATGCGAAAACAATTAGCGTTGGATATTGGAGTAATCATTCCTTCTATTAGAATAAGGGACAACTTAACATTGGATAAAAACGAGTATATTTTCTTAATAAAAAGCATTGAAGTCGGAAGATACAAAATTGAAACAGATAAATTATTAGCAATGTCTCCTGCTCCACTAAAACAGATAGAGGGCATTTCTACAAAAGAGCCTGCATTTGGTTTACAAGCTATATGGATTGATAAAGAAAAGAAAAATGAAGCAATTGTTTCTGGATATACAGTTGTAGACCCAATAACAGTTATTATTACACACATAACAGAACTTATAAAGCGAAATATTTACGATATTTTTACACGGCAAGATGCAAGCAAGCTCCTTGAAAACTTGAAGCAAGATTACCCAAAAGTAATAGAAGAGTTAGGTCAATATTTATCGCTTGGACAATGTCATAAAATCTTGAAAAACTTACTTAAAGAACAAATACCAATTAGAGATCTTCTAACGATTTTTGAGACACTCGCTGATTGGGCACCCCATACTAAAGATTTAGACTTATTAACAGAATATGTAAGAAGCGCCCTAGCCTACCATATAACAAATAAATATAAGGATGAAAACAATGTTTTAAATGTAATCTTGCTTGGTTCTAGCGCAGAAGGCGTTTTAAATGCCAATATAAAAGAAGAAAATGGATATTCATATATGCAACTACCTCCAAACATTGGCGATAAGCTCATACAATCAGCACAAAATCAAATTGCTAAAGCTGCAGAAAATGGGATTGAACCAATAATTGTAACATCACCAAGAATTAGGAGACACTTTAAAGCCTTTCTCGAAAAATTTTTACCGAGAGTTGCTGTAATATCTTATTCAGAAATCGCCAATAATGTAGAAATTAAAACAATGGGTACAATTGAAATATGATAATCAAAACATTTGAAGCAAACAACCTTCAGGAAGCTATAAAAAAAATAAAAAAAGAGTTGGGTGAAGATGCGGTTATTTTATCAACAAGAAAGGTGCGCAAAGGTTCTTTTTTTTCATTTTTCAAAAGGGAAGTTTTAGAAATAACAGCCGCTATAGAGCACCAAGATAACACAAAAAAAAATGATTTTGAAAAGTTAATAGAAACTAAAAAAAACGATGAACAAAAAGAAAATTTAGAAAAAAAAATTCAAGATTTAGAAAATTTACTAAAATATTCAACAAAAAACCCATTACAAGAAGTAGTGGAAAGTATTAGAAACGATATTGATAATCTTAAAAGTAGTCTTTCATATATGGCAAAAAAAGAAGGCGAGATTGATATTTACAATTTACCTATTTCTGTCCAAAAGTACTTTAATCTTATGAATGAAAAAGGCATAAATAAACGATATTCATTCAAAATTTCAAAGGCTCTTTATGATAATTTATATGCTGAAAAACTGAAAGATGAAAATTATACTATAGATTACTTAAGCATGTTGCTATCTCAATTTTTCAAAATTGCAGAATTAAAAGAACAAATAGTCATTTTAATGGGTCCAACTGGTGTTGGAAAAACCACAACAATTGCAAAACTTGCTGCAATAGAAAAGTTAAAACACAAAAAAAAAGTTAGCATTATTACCACTGATACTTATCGCATAGGTGCTGTGGACCAATTATTAACTTACTCAAAAATAATGGAAATACCTATGCAAGTATGCATATCAAAAAATGACTTGCAAAAAGCCATCAATGAGTTTAGTGATTATGATAAGATATTTATTGATACAGTTGGAAGAAGCCAAAAAGATATCAAGCGCTTAGAAGAATCTTTTAGTCTATTTAAAGATCAGACTGATGTTCATATTAGCCTTGTTTTAGCCTTAAACACTAAAGAAGATGATTGTATGGAAACATACGAAAGATTTTCTAAACTTAGAATCGATAGTTTATTGCTAACCAAACTCGATGAAACAAACACACCAGGAACAATGCTAAACTTTGCGGTTAAAACTAAAAAACCAATTTCTTACATTAGTTTTGGACAAGATGTACCAGATGATATTGTAAAAGCAGACCCTTTTGGCATATCTTCATTGATTATCAAAAAAACAAGAAAAGAGGATAAAAATGGACGATCAAGCTAAAAAGCTAAGAGAAATGGTTGATATAAACAAGAAAAACCAAAAAGTGATAGCTATATCTAGTGGTAAAGGCGGTGTTGGAAAGACAAGTATAATTGCGAACATGGCTGTTGCTTTAAGCAATATAAATAAGAAGGTAATACTATTTGATGGCGACTTAGGCTTGGCTAATATTGATATTGTATTGGGTGTTAAGGCAAACTACAGTATAATAGATGTAATAAACAAATCAAAAAAATTAGAAGAAATTATTGTGGATTACAATGACAATCTAAAAATTATACCGGCTGGCAGCGGTATAGAAGCTGTATCAAATATTGCTGAAAATGATTTAATAGACTTATTGGACACTCTAAATAAATTATCAAGTCAAACAGATGTATTACTGATAGACACAGGGGCTGGCATATCCAAAAAAGTTATGACGCTGCTAAAAAACGCTATTGATATATTAATTGTATCAACAACCGAACCTACATCTATCGCAGATGCTTATGCAACAATAAAAATATTAACCTTAAATTACAATCGAAAAGATATAAAAATGTTTATAAATATGGCAAAAGATATTCAAGAAGCCAAGAGTGTTTTTGATAATATGAATAACATTTGTGAAAAATTTCTAAACACAAAGATTGAAATGGCTAGCTATAGTGTTTTTGATAAAAACCTTCCAAACTCCATTAAAAGCCAAAAACCTATTATAAAATACTATCCAGACTCAAATTTTTCTATTTCAATAAAAAAGCTTATAAATTATTTTTTCTCTCAGAATATAAAACTTATTGATAATCCAATTAAAAAATTCTTTAATAATTTGTTTGGAGGCAGATGATGTTTTTAACTGCTTTTTTAGGAGGCATTTTATCTTTTATAAGTCCATGCGTTTTGCCATTAATACCTGTTTATATATCTTATATTTCAGGCGTTACTGTAAAAGAATTAAAAGCTTCAAATGACAAAAATGTTTATAAAAGAGCTATTTTAAACTCTTTGGCTTTTGTCATCGGTTTTAGTATAATTTTTACGCTAATGGGAACAAGCGCAAGCTATATTGGCGCTTTAGTTCTTATAAACAAAATTTTGCTTGCTAAAATTTCAGGAATTTTAATAATATTATTCGGTATTTTTTACGCGCTAAAAATTGATTTTATCTACAGATTTTTGCGCATCAATATAAAAGTAAAAAGTGTTAATTTATTTACATCGTTCATAATTGGCATATTGTTTGCTTTTGGGTGGAGTCCTTGCGTTGGACCAATTTTGTCGTCTATACTTGTAATTGCGGCAAATACAGAGAGCTTGTCAAAAGGCGCAATGTTGCTTTTTGTATATTCTCTTGGACTTGGCATCCCATTTATTTTAGCGTCTATATTTACGGGTTTTTTCGTAAAATCATTCAATTTTTTAAAGACAAATTTGGTAACATACGGCATGAGCATATTTTTGGTTTTAATCGGATTTTACATGTTTTTCAACGGCAGATTGCCTAATTTTTGAGCTAACTAAGTAAGCAGTAGAAAATGCAGCTTGTATATTAAAACCGCCTATTTTTCCAGCAATATCTAATACTTCGCCACAAAAGTATAGTCCACTAACTAATTTTGACTCACATGTTTTTGGATTAATTTCCTTTAATGGCACTCCACCTTTTGTGACAAAAGCTTTATCAAAACCGCATAATTTCACCACTATTTTGTAGTTAAACAATAAATCAAACAGCGAATTCAAGTCTTTTTTTGAGACTTCTGCTATATTTTTAACGATAAATGGCATTTCGTTTAAAATATTATCTAAAAAGCGTTTTGGCAAGTAATTTTTAATTACAGATTTTAAATTATTTACTTCATATAAATCTTTTAAAAAATTATCTTTGTTATCTCCCAAAAAATTTATATAAATAGTTTCGCCATTACTCACATAAAAAGAAACATCTAGAATTAAAGGTCCACTCAAACCAAAATGTGTAAATAGCAAATCGCCATTAAAAATTTTATTTTTATATTTAATCTGAATATTTTGCAATGTAATACCGCTTAAATTTTTAAATAAGCTTTCTCTTAAGCAAAACGGCGTTTCAAATGGCTTCAATGGTGCTATGGTGTGAGTAAAATATCGAGCAAAAGTATAGCCATCTTTGGACCCCAATTTATTATAACTCAAACCACCTGTAGTTATAACTACGTTTTGTGACTCATATACTTTTTTGTTTGTATATACAAAAAAAAGCTGTTTCTTCTCAATTTTAATTACTCTTTCATTTTCTTGTATCTTGATTTTTTTACTCGCAATATATTTCTTCATTCTTTCGACTAATTCTTTTCCTTGATAGTCTTTTAAAAACACTTTGTTATTTTCTACTTGCGTTTTTAAACCCAATGTGTTTATAAAGTTTATCAAATCATCCCTAAAAAAAGCTTTAAATGCATCCCTTAGAAAATCACCCTTGGGCGAATATGAGTCTAAAAAAGTATCAAGATTTGCGAGATTTGTAAGATTAACGCGCGTATTTCCCGCAATCGATAGCTTCCTTCCAACTTTTTGCCTATCTAAAATAAGTGTATTATCATCTAAAAAACAGGCGCAAGCAAGACCACTTGCGCCACCACCAACAATGATTGTTTTATACAAGCTTTATTTGAACGCTTTTGTTAATTAACCCCGCTTTGTAGGCTTCGTCTAACAGAAGCTGACAAGCTTTTAAACCATCTTTTCCCATATCAACGGTCAATTTATTAACATACATACCAATAAACTGATCCGCAAGAGCCTCTTCCATACCTCTTGCAAATTGCAATGCATAGTTTACCGCTTCTTTTCTATGTTCTAGCGAGTACAAAATACTTTTTTGAAGTATATCGGATATTACATATTTTTCTTCTAAGGATTTTCGTATTGCATTTACACCCAAAGGAAGGGGTAATTTTGTTTTGTCAAACCACCACTGACCTAAATCAAAAGCATTGTACAAACCAGCTTCTTTGTATGTAAGTTGACCTTCATGAATAACTAAACCTGCTTGGGCATCTCCATTTAACACATGGTCAAATACCTTATTAAATGGAACGATAAGCGTATCTAAATCTTTTCCAAGCAACAACTGTAATTCGAAGAATGCACTTGTGTAAATTCCCGGTATAGCAATCTTTGTTTTTTTAATCTCATCTAGAGACATAGGTTTTTTTGTTACTAAAATAGGACCATATTTAAATCCCATACTTGCGCCACTCTTTAATATATCATACTTGTCTTCAATAAAAGGATATACTGCTAAAGAAATAGCTGTGATATCGTATATTTCATCAAATGCCTTTTCATTCAATGTCTGGATATCGCTTAAAATTTGCTCAAATGAATATCCTTTTGTATCAATAGCATTGATATTTAGTGCATAAAACATAAATGCATCATCTGAATCTGGGCTATGTGCCAATGTTAATGTTTTCATCTCGCCTCCTTTTAACTATCTTTATTTTAGCACAAATATATTTTTTTATCAATTTTTAAAAAATTTTCTTGACATAAGCATTTGTGTTGTTTAAAATGCCTTTTAAGATGCAAAAAATTTTGGATAGAACTAAAAAAGCTTGTTTGATAATAGAAGATGAGCTACTCGCTAGAATTTTGCAATATTTACTTGGAAGCGAGGGGTTTGTTGTTGAGTGGGTAAATGATCCAAGGCAAATAAAAGATGATATACTCAATTATAGTTTTATAGTAATTGGCAATCACAAAGGTATAACGACAAAATCTAAATTGGCTGAAGCTTTTTTAGATAAAATTAAAACAAACAGCTTAGAAACAAATTTTATTAAACCATCAATTGTTATTCTCAAGGATGAATCCGATATTGTTCCAAATGGGTTAGATATAATTTCAATAACATATCCATCCTTTCACAAAGAAATATTTACAGTAATATCAAATATTGATAACAAAATGAAAGTACTAGAAAAAATCTCGCTTGATAATTTCAAAGAAGTTAACTTAGGTGAATTTTTCAATTCAATAAGAAGTAACCAAAAAATTACTTTTTTAGTAGGCAACAAGCAGTTAAAAATCATTATTATAGGTAGCGAAATAAATTTCTTGCATTCAGATTTTGATAGCTATTATGATATTTTTAATTATCCAAACTTATATGTTTCTCAAGATATAATAGAAATATCAGACCTATCAAACGTATCTAATGAAAATACGCCCAGACTTAGTTTGAAAAACTTTGTTTGGGAAGGTATTAAAAATATTACACAAAAAGAACAACTGATATCTCTTTTGCCAAAAGATAGAAATATTGTTAATGTCAAAGCACCTCTCTACGCTGCAAAAGGTGCATTGCTGCCAGGTAGCAATTTAGACATAGAATGGCTTATGAACAATTCTGATATTAGTATTGATAAAATATTGAGGCGCTACAATTACGATAATAGGGTTTTACAGAATATTGTAATTATGTATATGTTGCGCATAATTGATTTATCTTCAGATCAAGACGCAAGTGTCAAATTTGATGTAAAAATAAAGAAAGGTGTTTTACACAAAATATTAGATAAAATTAGAGGTTTGTAAAAAATGGCTATCTATAAAATTATAGTAACTGGCAGTTTCAATTCAGGAAAAACAGAGTTTATAAAATGCATTAGTGAAATAGA
>JABEBX010000551.1_pt1 | contig 23978 bp, 27 predicted proteins | sample 7245971 | NCBI WGS metagenome assembly JABEBX01 (sample SAMN14506365, study PRJNA622280) | hot springs metagenome | biome: hot spring [ENVO:00000051]|acidic hot spring [ENVO:00002120]; feature: spring [ENVO:00000027]|sediment [ENVO:00002007]; material: sediment environment [ENVO:01001048]... | reverse complement strand
GATGAAATATGCGCATAGGCAAGACTCCAAGTTCCTACTTGTAAGTGAGACGATTAAAAATGCAATTAAGTTAGGTACTAGAGTATCAGGGCATTATGAAAACAACGCCTTTTTTAAAGCTGTTTTCCCTGAAATAATGCCAGATGAGAAGTGTGTTTGGACTAAGGATTCTTTACATCATAAAAGAACTGGGAATAGTTTTGATGGTGAAGGTACGTTTGACTTCATTGGTGTAGGTGCCGCGCTCCAGTCTAGGCATTATGATGGCGGGATAATAGAAGATGACTTAGTGGGAAAAAATGCCCTTGAGTCTGAGATAACAATGCAGAACACCATAGCTTATCATCAACTTCTTGTTGGTGTTATGGACTCAGTAAAAGGCTATGGGACTATGGATTTGGATGAGATTGTAGTTGGGAATAGGTGGGCTTATTATGATCTGGGATCATGGATTCGTGCGAATGAGCCGTATTTTAACTCTCGGACCCATTCTGCTCTTGGTGGGTGCTGTGATTTACATCCTGTTGGTGTGCCTATATTTCCTACAGAGTTTTCTATCGAAAAGCTTGAGCGTTTTAGGAAACGTCTGGGATCTTATTTCTTCTCCTGCCAGTTTCTGAATGAGCCGGTTAATCCGGTAGATGTTAAGTTTAGTGATAAGTACCTGAGGTATTTTAAGCTTTATAAAGATGATAGGTATAAAGAGGAAATCCTAGACTCAGATGGTAACAGCACTGGAAAGTTTCGACAGAGTGTTCTGCTTGAGCATCAGGTAAAAGATGGGCAGGTAATAAAAGACGTAAATCCTGCGAAGCTCAAGAGATACATGATTGTTGACCCTAATCATGCGGGGAATGAGAGCAGATGCAGAAGCGCAATTACGGTAACTGGGCTTAATGAGAAACCTCGGAGAATCTATCTCCTAGACTGCTGGGCTGAGATGTGCTCCCCGGAAAGATTTATTCAGACTATCTTCAACATGGCTCTAGCCTGGAAATGTACGGATGTTTACCTAGAAACTATCGCTGCTCAAAAATATCTCTTTTATCATTTGAAAACACTCCTCCCACAAAAAAGAAGAGAGAATGATTTTTTTAAGCGCCTCAGATTTATCGAGTTAAAGACAGCCAAGACTAAAAATGCGAAGGCTATTAGGATTGATTCTCTTGGTCCAATTTTTGAGCGGGGAGAATTTTGGATTCCTGAAGTAGGAGCTTCAGAGTTTCTGGAAGAATACCAGTCTTATCCTGCCGGTAGACTGAGAGATATTCTAGATACTCTAGGTTATGGCCCCCAAGTCTGGGCTAAAGCAAGTGATGGGGAGAGCAATGTTAAGGAGTTAATGAAGGCTAAGTTAGATGAATATAAACTAAGAAGTCGCAGGGAGTAATGGATGAGCGCAGAGAACCTATCCGAAGCTATTACTAAACTTGAAGTGGGTCAAGCAGGGTTGCAGGAACAGATTCATGGTTTACGCAGAACACAAGAAGACCAACACTTAGAGAATAGGCGTAGAGTGGAAAAAATTGAGCACCAATTAAACGGTAATGGTCAGCCTGGGCTTATTGCTATGGTTACAAAGATGTATGGAGCAATTAACTTTGCGAAGTGGATGATTGGAATAAGCATACCTGTGATAATTGCGCTCTTGGGGTATTTAATTGCGAAAGGACAACATGTATAAGAACATCTGGGTTCACCCAAAAACATCTATTGCGGGGGTTTTAATCGCAATTAGCACTATACTAAGTGTCTGTATGACACAGCATGTCACTTTGGGACATGCTGGAACTGGAACTGTGGTAGAATTACTAAGTGCAATCTGTACAGCTTTACTGGGTCTTGTGGCTAAAGATCCAAGTTCAAAAAGTGACTAAAGGAGAAAATGTTATGAGCTTTATTAGTGTGATGGATAAAATTGGGGAAGATATTAAGGTAGTGTTTGAAGATGTTATGAAATATCTCCCCGGTGCTTCTGAACTGGCTGCGCTGATTTTTCCGAAGGCAGCTTCTACTATTGCATCAGTGGTAAATGTGGCAGGAATTGTGCAGACTACAGTAGCGTTGATTGAACAGAAGTATTCTGCGGCTCAGATTAATACTACATCTGGAGCAGCTAAGTTGGCGGATGTACTTCAGATTGTGACTCCTATTGTAACTCAGGAACTCGCTTCTGCTGGATTGCCGAATGACAATACTTATATCACAAACATCGTAAATGCTGTGGTAGCTATTCTTAATGTTCAAACTGCTGTTGGAACCACTTCAGCTACTGCTGCGGCAGGGGCGTAAAGGAAAGAGTCCACTCATGGGATTAATTAGACCTATTACTGTAAAATGGTCCGAGGTAGTAATGACTGAGGTTTGGAAATATGTTTCTGAACAAATAGACCATTTAGAAATGCAGGGAACTGAGTTCAGGGCTAATGTTCTCCCTGAGTGGACTCGTATGCTTAAGGGGATACCTAAGCAAGCGGAGAAGGATTTTCCTTTTCCTAATGCTTCTAACTTAGTAGTGCAACTTATTGCCACTAGAGTGGAGCAATTGCTCTCTAGAGCGATGGTTATGTATGATGTGGAACCGCTGTGGAACATTAGCTCTACAGGAGATGTAGTTGGGCAAGAGAGTGAATCTCAAGCTAGGGTACTTGAAGAGTTTCTTGGGGATATGGCAGTTGATCCGGAAGAACTTAATTTATATAGAAAAGAAGAAGTACATTACCATGATGGAATAGCTTATGGGACTTCTTTTTTGTTTTTGCCTTGGCAGTATATTACAGAACAACAGTCTGTGGATTTAGGAGATGGACTGAGTTCTGCTGAGCCTAGGCATATAGAGTTTAAGACTTATATAAAGAAAGATGGCCCTTCTCCTGAGAATATCCCGATAGAAAGAGTTTTGATTGATAATAAGACTCCGGATTTAGAGAAAGCTAGGTTTGTTGTAAAGAAGTTGATTCTCACTAGAGAAGCTGTGGAAGACAGGATAGCTTTTGGAATCTGGTCGAAGGAAGATGGGGAAGCTGTACTTAGGTGTCCGGATAGTGAGGAAGAGTATAATAAGAAATCTCAGGCTATGGATAAGAATATCCAACAGTCTGGGAATATCTATGACGAAGTTTATGTTGTGCATGAGTGTTATTTTAAGTTTGTGCATGATAGAAAGACTTTTTCTCTTATTGCACATTATCATGCAGCAACTAAAACTAAGTTGAGTATTGTATTTAACTTCTTCCCAAAGAACATGCTTCCGATGGAAGATTTTAGATTTGGATATGATAGTGATTCTTATTATGGCTATGGCTTTTGCGAGATGCTCCAAGGGTATCAGCGCGAAGTTTCCATGTTGCATAATAATCGTCTGGACAATGAGGCTATTAGGAATAACGTTTCTTTCAGAATAGACAAAGACTCAGAACTAGCTTCCACTCTTAAGTTTTACCCTGGGGTAGGTATCCCAGCAAATGAAAATGAAATTGAAGTTCTAGATACTAAAGTAGGGCCATCAGATAATCTTCAATCTGAAACTGCATCTATTTCGCTCACAAATGAACGAAGTGGAATTGATCCTGCTATTACAGGAAATGGCTCTGGGATTGTTAATAATAAGAGAGGAATATATAGTTCTCAAGGAACTCTTGCCGTGTTGCAGCAACAGAATAATCGCACTGGTATGAGGATGATGGATATTCGTTCTACGCATGTGAAAATAGGGCGGAAAATCTGTGATTTATATGCATTTTTCGGCATTGGGGGCAGACTGGCGAGGTATGGGCAGGAGGCTGCTACTCTGCATAAAGCTCTTGACGCAGTGAAGAATGGTAGTTTAGGATTAGTAATGAAGCCAACAGGGGGAAGTAATAATTCTGATGTAGATAGACAGAATTCTATACTTCTTGAGGGATTGCAGACGAGATATATACAGACTGTATCTCAGATTATAATGCAATTGGAGCAACCTCAAACTGATCCTAAAATGGCGGAGTATTTAGTAAGTGCGTTATTTGCGCAGCATTCACTTACGAGAGATTTGTTTAGAGTATTTGGAAAGTTTAACGTTGATACCTTGTTACCTTTCCCGAAATGGATAAAAGATGCCAGATTTGCCCAAGAAGCTGCCGGTAATACAAGAAGCCCGCAAGCAGTTCCAAACACTGTGCCCGGTGGCAACAGCATCCAGCCTAATAATGTTCCTTCAGCAACTCCGGGAGATCCGAGTCAAGCAATTAACAACAGCGGAGCAGCCCAATGAAATGATGAGATTACAGGGAATGGTGATTCAACTTGATGATTTGATTAGTGAAGTAAAAAGTGTGTTAAATAAAGGAGAGCATAATGGCTAAGTGGTTTAATAACGAGGAAGAGAAAGTTGATCCGGGTAAGGCTGTAGAGGCGAAGTTTGAGTCTTTTGAGAGTGCGATTAAAGAGCAGAAGGAAGTTTCTACTCAAACTCAGAACACTATGGCTGAGTTGGCTAAGACAATTAAGGAGCTTAATGAAAGAGAAGCCGCAAGAGAAGCGGCTAGAGTCAAGGCGGAAAATGCCGCTAAGCCAAAGCCGGTAAGTTTGAGCACAGAAGAAGAGGCTGAGGCGTTGCTTACTGATCCGTCGGGATATATAGATAGGCGACTTAGTGGTACAGCTAGACTTGCTCTTATGTCTTTGGCAATGCAGAAGAGAGAGCAGGTACTTGGGAAGAAAGAGTATTACTATGGGGATTTCAAGGCTAAGGTAGATGCTCTTATTGAGAATACTACTAACCTAGAGCAGACTACTAATGTGGGGTATATTGAGAATTGCTATAAGGTAGTTCTTGCGGATCATTTGAAAGAAATCATGGCAGGAGAGCTTAAGGCTCAGACTTCTATGTATAGTGATAATGGAAGTTCTTCTGGGAATAGCACTAGGGATGATGGAAAGATTACGGTTAAGTATAGGGACTCCAAGACTGAACGGGCTGCTGCGTTACTTGGAGTTACTGATGAAGATGTAATTAAGTATGCAAAAGAAGAGGCTATTCATGGCCTAGAAGTGGTGGCGTAAAATGGCAATGACTAATCAGACTATGGCTCCTCCGGTTGCTCCTAATACAGTGGCATCTAGGTCTAATGCGGGGAAAGAAGATCCGTTAGCTGGAGTTAAGGAAGAGTTTGACGCTCAGGTAAAAGCTGAGAGTGCTCCTGCACCTAAAGTGGAGAATCTGATAAATAAACCTATCCGAGAACTTACTGAGGATGATGCTTATAACTTAGAGATAGCAATGTCTGTCTCGAAGAATGTTTCTCCGTATTTTCTGAAGGTAGTGTTGAAAGATCCAAATATGACTTGTAGATGGGGAAATACAAATGCCATCCGACAAGGGCAGTTAGTTGCAAAAGGTTTTAAGCCTGTACTGAAAGAAGATGTGGCGAATCTTGAAGACCTAGAGATGCATCTTGATAATCAAGATCATTTTGTTTGGGCTGATTTGATTGCTGTAAAGATTTCTAAGGAAGTGTATTACGCTGGACTTAGAGCTGCTTTTGTGAAGTCTCTTCATGCTACTAGCAATAAGAAAGCTAGTGAACGTGGGGCGAACTTTGCAACAAAGAAACTTACTTCCCAGTTGCTTCCTAATGAGAGAGCATACATGGAACAACATGATGGCAAACCTGTTTACAATCCGCAAGTAGGAGTTTAACTAATGGCTGGTCCTAATCTTACAATGCATGGTCCTATTAACTTCGCACAGTCTCTTTCTCAGAAGGGTCCGTTTTCTGTGGCCATTCCAGAAAAAGCTGGGCAGACTTATGTTGCTGGTGCTCCTATTCAGCCTTATATTACTGGCGGACAGATTTTCGCTCAGGAGTGGGATGGGAATACTTATGCTGCTTCTATCTGGGGATTTGCTTATCCTGGGGCATTTGGGCAGAATCTTCCCTCTAATGGCGCAGGTGCTCCTAGTGGGTTTAATCCTGTGGGTGGATCTAAGTCTATGCAGACTTTCGGATCTGTCCCGAATCAGCCTAATGCGGTTAATATCGCTGTAGGTGCTCCGGCAACTGATGGCAGGACTTATTTCTTGCCGGCAGATGGAGATACTATTTTCTCTGGTGTTTTCGATAACTCCACTGGAACCACTTCTGCGAACTATACTCCTACTAGTGATCTTATTGGAACTAACATAGGGCTCACTCAAGATGCCTCTGGGTTCTGGTATCCTGATGGTGGAGTTACTGGAGCGGATGCAGTGCTTCAGATTGTTGGTGCTGATCCTAATGAGGGATTTGGGGCGGTAAATGGAACTGTGTTTTTCATAGTTCTTGGCTCTGCTCGTTATATTCCGGCTTATATGTAAGTACTGAGTTCCTAATTTTAAACTAGAGGTGTTTCTATGGCAATGGTTCGAGCTTCATTTAATCAGCTCATGCAAACAGGACTCAGGAAGTTGTATCTTGAGACCGAGTATCTTGAGCAGCGAAGTGAGGAATTTACTAAGATTTTTAATGTAATTACTTCTACCAAGCAATATGAACAGGATGTAAAGTTTGCTGGTATGGGGCCATTGCAGGAAAAACCTGAAGCTGCGGCTAATGCTTACGCAGATATGATTCAAGGTGGTTCTGTTAGGTACTTGCATCTTACTTATGCTCTTGCTTCGCTCACATCTAAGGAACTTATGGATGATGACCAGTATGGGATTATTAAGAAGATTCCGCAAGCACTTGCTAGAAGCACTAGATTTACTCGTGAGTCTATTGCGTTTGCGATTCTTAATCAGGGTTTTAGCTCTAACATGACTACGGTTGATGGTGTTTCATTGTTTAATAATGAACATCCTTTGCTGGGTGGTGTAGCGGCTACTAATCTTGGGCCGGGCGTGAGTAATCTTATTACGACTGCGGGAACTTACCCCAATCGTCCTCCTACGGATTTGGATTTTTCTGTAGGTGCGCTGCAACTTGCAACTGCTTACTTTGATCGTCTTGTGGATGCTCAAGGTATGCCGGTCGCGTTGAAGCCTAAGTATCTGGTGATCCCAACAGAACTAAAGTTTCTTGCGAGAGATATTCTTGGTTCTCCTGGTAAGCCGGGAACTTCGGATAACGACATCAACTCCATGTTGGCTGAGGATTACGAGTTTATCGCTCCTCATTATCTGACTGGCACAACTCCTTGGTTCCTGCTTTGTGAGAAAAAGGATCATCAACTGAATGTGTTTATTAGGGAAGCGCCTAATACATACTTCGATGATGATTTCGATACCGATGGTATTCGTCAGAAAACTCGTACTCGTATGAGTGCAGGATGTACGGATTGGTACGGAACTTTTGGATCTAACGGAATGTAAACGTAACAAGGAAATTTAATGTAATAAGGGGTTAGCAGACGCCTCCAGTAGGCTAACCCCTTGACATCACCTCCCTCATGTGGTACACTACATTCGGAGGTGTCAAAATGGAAAAAAAGTTATGCACTGTTTGTAACAAGCTGAAAGACCAAACGGCTTTTATTCGTAAGGATGGTAAGGTTAGAAAACATACTTGTAATAGTTGTATATCTAGGCGTTATAGGGTAAAACTAAAGCTGGATATGATTAAGGCTTTAGGAAATGTTTGTGAATGTTGTGGTGAGAGCAATCCTTATTTCTTAACTTTGGATCATAGGAATAATGATGGAAATATTCATAGACAAAAATTAGCAGCCCATCAGTGTATAGCTGAAGCTCGAAGAGAAGGTTTTCCGAGAGAAAAATATCAACTTCTGTGTTCAAATTGTAATTTTGCTAAAGGACATTATGGAGAGTGTCCACATAAACTGGGATTAGATAGTACTCAACTTATTACTGAGTTTGAAAAGTTATCGAAACCTCAAGGGAAAATTCGTCAGAACTATAACACCGAGGCTAACCTAGCAGGACTTGAAAAAGCTAGAGCACAGTTAAAAGAGAACAGAATAGCTAGAGGTCATTATGGTAGAGATCAAGCTACCAGAAGTCGGGAATATAGGGAACGGCATCCAGAGTATAAAGACCGGAAACAGTTACAGAGATTGCAGAAAAAACTTAACAGTTTTCCTCCAGAGCAACTGCAAGCGTTTTTAAAGAATCTTCCCTCAGAACAACTAGGGACCACAAGTTAAAACCAGAGGGGAGGTTAATGTTCCGGACCCCTTAACTGACACCCCCTCTGGTTTTTAAAAGCTCGCCTTAGTTTTCGGCGCTCTCCTTTTACTAAGGTGGGAGAAGGGGGGAGAAATCCCCCCTCTTTTTATTGGAGTAGATATGGGCAAAGTACAAGGACAGAGCAAGCATCTTTCGTTAGGAGCGAGACATGGGATTCATCCGAGGTTAGAGAAAGCTCCTAAGTTAAGTACAGAAAAGTTCCCTAAGATTAAACAGCAGCATGTAAGAGTAAAACAATTAAAAGAAGGTCTCTGATGAGGTTATATGGCCCACATACATTTAATAAAGGTGCCTGGCATTATTGTATGCGGTGTGATATAAAATGGAAACTTTCAGGTATGCAGTGGCAACGTGGGTTACTTCTCTGTCCAGCTTGTGTTGATCCTTGGCCGTTAGAAGGACAAAGAGAAGAAGCGATAGCTTTGGTGTTATCTGATGGGAAAGTGGATTTTGACGTTGATCCAAAGTTGAAAGATCCTGTGGTAGATAGTGATGATTTGTTGATTTTCTAGTAAAAGAAAAGAGGGATTATGGCTGGAGTACAGTATTTTAATACCCCTAGTTCACAGATTCGGAAGCAGAGGAATCTGTTTCTTGGTGCTTCTAGGTTTGAGCCTAATGTTACTGCTGCGATGACTAGGAGTGCTCTTGGAGTTTGGTACAGGGCGCTTGTTGCATCTACGGCTTATTCACTAGTCGCTGACTTAGATCAAGTAATGACTGATTGGTGGAGTGAGAAGATTAATTACACCAATGCCGGTAATCCCCAGACTGAGCTTTCTATTGAATCTGCTGTGGCACTTTATACAGTAGCGGGTGCTGCACTTACAAGTGCTACGCTTGGGGTAACTCAGAGCGTTTATCCTGGGATTGGCACTGGACCAGAACCTCCGGCTGCTACTGCACCTACGGTCACTGCTCTGATTGCTGCCGCAGCTATTCCTACGGCTATTAGTGCGGATATCGTGGCTGGGACTGTTAGTTCACCGTATAATAGTCAAATTACTCTTTCCAGCTCTCAGATTCTTACTGAAGTTCTTTTCACCACTCCGGCTAGTTGCACTGTGAATTTCTATGGTGTGCTTTTGAATATTCTTTATAACCAGTAAGGAGATTGTATGGCGAATAACATTACTGGGAATCCTATTTACATTGACTCCGTTGGAGTACTTTTTACAGGTAGATGGAAATGTGATGCGGGAATATGGAATAACGCTGCTGCTGGAGATACTTTTGAGCTGGTGGATAATGTAGGAAGAGTGATCTTTTTTGCCACTTTTCCTACTGATCTTCAGCCGGTACCTATTCCTAAGATTGGTTGGATTAACGGACTTACCTGTACAGTAGCTACAGGTAATGCTACTATTTATGTTGCACTAAAATAAAGGAGACGTATATGAAACCAGTAACATTTAAATTCGTACTTCCTGACCCGGCTAAGATGATTAAGGCTATTGTGGCTGAAGGTGGACCGAAATTGCATAATAGCCCCACTGGGCAGGTTAATGAAGATGGCGTACAACTGAAGTGGGTTATGGAAGATAAGAGCATTGCAATTACTGTTATGAAGAAGCCTTTTTATATCAGTATGGATAGAATTAAAGATGAGCTTACTACTCTCTTTACCCAAGTCAATCCTCCTACTCCTCCTGTCTCAGTTACTACTCTTCCCCCCAGTCAACCAGAACATCTAGGGTGATAAGATGGCTGATGTAAATATAGCTATTCAGTTTGTGTTAAGACAAGAAGATGCATTACTCACAGGGGCTATTTCTGATAGCCCCTATGATTTTGGTGGAAGAACTAGATTTGGTGTTGCGGAACGATTCCATCCAGAGTTGACAAATACCACTTTTTATACTACGATGCCTAGAGAAGAAGCTTTAGGTGTGGCTGAGGAAATATACAATAAGAGCTATTGTATTCCTCTGGACATAGTTGAGATAAAAGTGCAAGATGTAGCTAATGCGCTCTTGTCGTTTGGAGTTAATCTAGGCCCAGTGCAGGCGATAAAAGAAGTACAGAGAGCTATTGGAGTTCCGATAGATGGAATAATGGGACCAGTTACTCTTGGGAAGATTAATTCTTGTGTTCCACTTACGCTCTTAAGGGCACTTAAAGCAACTATGAATATCTTTTATCTTCAGAAAGTAGAAGAAAATCCTTCTCAGAGTGTGTTTCTTACTGGGTGGTTGAATAGAGTTAATGAAGCATGTGGAGAGTTAAATGGCTGTACAGTATGATAAAAGCGATAAGCTTTTTCAAATAGACTATCAATCCCCTTTTGGAGGGATTGATAGTTCTGCGTATGCTAGTGCTATTGATCCACATAATTTTGCTTCGATGAGTAATTTGATTGTTAATGCGAACATTCTTCTGCCTGTAGCTTGGTCGGAGGTTATGAATCAATTTCAGTTACAAGGGAATTTTTTAGGGTATATTCCTGTTGTTGATTCTTCAGTTTTGGGTTATATAATCACTACCAGTGCAGTTATCACAGTAGCCTCAAATGGTACAGGTGGGGTTACTTATAGTGCTGCTGGAAGTTATACTCCTGCTGTAAGTACCTATGGATATTTCTCCTATGTAGTGATTGACAATCAACTTATCTGGACTTCAGAAACCTGGAGTGAGATGTGGACGTTTGATATTGCTACAAGTGCAATTACAAATAACACCACATACTGCGGAGGAGGGTTTCTTGGGGTACTTAGTGATCAACTTATTAATCTTGGTGGCATTAGTGCTGCTGATGGTGCAACTCCTTATAGAGTCTCATGGTCCGCACCTGGAGAGTATAGTGTTTTTACACCGTATGATGCAAGCACTAACACTGGTAATTATGCTGCTGGGTTTAATGATCTTCCTGCAACTTCAGATATTCTTCAAGGGTTCATGGTAATTGGGACTGTGGGGTATATCTTTAGGTCACAGGGTATTACTCAGATGAACCCCACAGGAAATGGGGTAGAGCCTTTTTCGTTTTATGACCTATGGGCATCTCAGGTTGGAGTGGGGACTATTTGCCCAGATTCAATAGCACAGTATGGAGCATCAGGGGGATTTGTTTCGGATTCTGGGATTTATACATTAGGGTTAGGGGGATTGTCGGAGATAAGTGGAGCTGCGAAGGATTTGCTTTATGGGCTTATTAATAACATCTCTAACTTCTCTCTTCTCTCTGCGCTACCTCAAGGGATTGTTACTGCTTGTTGTGTTCCTTATCTAGACACACATCCGAGTATTTATTATGTATTAGGCATCGCAAATGCTATGACTCCTGCTTCTGGGGATGTTGCACCTTCTGTAGCGTCTTATGCTGTTTATGCGATAGATGTGAATAACAATAGTAATTGTTATAGCTTAGGCACTATCCCAGTAATTGAGGGAGCAGATACTCCTTCTACTAGGGCAGTAGGGAAGTTGAGTTTTATTAATAAGAATTACTCTTCTGCCCCTGTTCCTACTCCTACTGTTACACAACCTACAATTCAAAATCAGACTGCAAATCTTACTGCGACTTCTTCTACTATCTTAGCTAATCCTGATTATGAGGTAAATGGAACTCAGTTAAGAACAGTAGGGTCAGTAGGGAATAATGTAAATACTAACTATGTAGTAGCAACAGGATGGGGGTTTTCAGTTCCGGCTGATGCCACTATTGTAGGAGTGGCCCCAAGTGTAAATTGGGTTGGACAAGCAACTGCCTCTGGTATTATGACTTCTCTGGCACTTTATTATGAAGGTGCAATCATAGGTGATGCGCTCGCGCTAGATGTATCGAATACTACTACTAACTCAGTTCTTACCGAGGGAAGTGATTCTGATGCTTTTGGTTATGCGCTTACTCCTACTATTGTAAATGATCCTTCATTTGGAGCAGGATGGGAGATTACTACTGGAACTGCAAGTTCCTCGCGGAGCTTTTTTAATGGCTTTAGCCTTACCGTATACTACACTCTCCCAGTAGTTCTTCCTGCTTTTTCCCCTGTAAATGCTTTTATCGCTTCTATTGTGCCTTTATTTGTGGCGATAAATAATGGGTTATCTGGAGCAAATCTTGTTACTCTTACAGCTTCTGAGTTACTCCCAACTACCACAGGAAGTGGAACTGCGATTTTTAGGAAAGAACAATTACAGTTTGCGTATGTTCCTACGGTAACTAGGATAGGATTTATCGCTGCACTTATAGACCCTGATCTTCCGGGTTCTATTCAAGTTTCAATAGATGGTGGGGCGCATTATGGGAATTACCTTGGGCCTAATGGTGAGTCTTTAGGGTTTGATACAATCACAACTTTCCCTGGATTTCTCCCTCAGTCTAGCGGAGATCCTTTTTCTACTGTTTTTTCTGATGGGGTTGTTTCTATTGAAAGACCACAGCTTGCTATTATTTTAACTAATGTGCAAGTAGCAGAAGTCTGGTATCAGGGTACTTTGGCAGACTTCCCGGTTATATAGGAGAGTTTATGAACGCGTTACCTTATGTGGCAGGACAGACTGGAGCTGTTGATTTGATGCAGCAGACTTCGGTGATTACTGCGATAAATGGGAATATCGAGACTAATAATGTTACTGGGCTAGATGCAAATGGCTGGCCGGAGACTTTTGATTCGGCTAATGTAAGTCAGGTGACACTTAGGATAGGCGCGCTGGGAAGTACCCCAGCTTCTGGGATTGCATGGACAGCGGCGAATACTCAGATTGCGCATAACTTGGGGCGGATTCCTACAGGTTGGCGCACTGTTTACCAGAGCGCGGCTACTACGATAACCGCTGGAACCACTGCTCCTACTACTCAATACATTTATCTCACATCCTCAAATACCGCGGCTGATACTACACTGGAGATTTTCTAATGGGAACTACTGTATTTGGGATAACAACAACTATCGCTGCTCTTACTCCGGGGGTTATTTCACTTCTTGGGAATAGAAGTGATGTAGCTGCGAAAGTTCCGCAGTCTATGGGGGAGAGTATTACGGAGTTGAGTAATGATTATCCTTTTGAGGAACTTAGGATCTCTGGCCCTGTGGTACAGTTTACTCCGGGGGTTAGTCAGTATGATCCAACTTTCTTCCAGGCTCCAGCTACAGAGACTAATCCTTATACTCTAAACAAAGTGATTAGCTGGTTCTTTTATCTCCAGCCTCCTGTAAATCTTCTAGGAGCAGCTTTTGGGAATACTAATCCGGGGTATAACCTGATTTTCAGGGATATTGAGAACCTGGAAGTTCTCATTAATACAGTAACTCTCCCTCAGTTCTGGTCATGGATAGGGGGGTCTTTGTATATTGCTGCAACTCCTCTGCGGCCTTATTACAACTATATAAGATATCAATGGGTGCATCCTTTTACAGAACCTGTAGCTGCTTCTACAGATACCATCTATCTTCCACCTACGTGGTATGATATAATTAAGTACGCTACTGCAGAACGCATTGCGCTTTCGCTTAGGATGGAAGATGTTGCGGATAGATACCATAATATCTTATTCGGTGATCCTGAGTTTCAGCGTTCTAGTGGTGGTAGAGGACAGCCGGGACTTATTTCAAGGCGAATTAGTCAGACTCAGAAGAATCAGCAAAGATCAACACGTAGTATTAGAGTGATGAGATCAACGTATTAAGGAGTTATCATGGGAACTAGTGTACCGAGTTTGGGAACTGCGATTGGGAACTTAGGGCAAGGGATTGCTACTATTGGTAATGCAGCTTCGGGGGTTATTCCTTCGGCTTCTAGCACAGTAGCGCCGCTGGCGATAGGAGGTTCCCCTAAAGCTACTCCTACGCTTAATCAGAATGGGATCAATACATTACAAGCCGCAGGGCTAACTGGAGCTACACCTGCTAATCAACTTAGTACAGTTCCTACTGTTTCTACCTCTGGTATCCCAGCAGCTACAGGGGTTTCGCCTACTATGACAGCTAATGCGACTACTGCCGCTCCTACTGCTAATACTCCTGCGGTTAATGCTGGGCAGCTTTCAGATATCTACGGCGCTACTGGAACTGCGCTCTCTAATCTTCAAAGTTCTGAAACTCAAGGTAGTGCGGACTCAACTGCACAGGCGATTATTAATGCAAATGCCCCCAATGTTGCACAAGGGTCTGCTAATTTAAATGCTGCGCTCGCAGCTTCTGGAATTTCCCCTAGTTCTTCTGTAAGTGCGCTGGAGAACTCTAATTATATGGGGCAAGTATCTGATGAAGACCAGAGTGAGTTAGCGCAGGTTGGACTGCAAGAACAACAGATGCAGCAGCAACTTCTAGAGTCTGAGATGCCATCTGCACAGCAACAGCAAACTGACAGCAGTGGATGGTCTATCTTTGGAGATGTAATGGGTGGTTTGGGAGATGTAGCTACTTTAGGGGCTGCTTCAGGTTTGTAAGAGGAGATTTCTATGGCTTATGATAACACAACTGCACAAAGCACAGTTCCTTCTGTAGCCACAGGAGATCCTCATCCTATGCTTACAGAAATGTCTAAGGCTATGCAGTTACAGAATAATCTGGTGCAGCAAGCTAATGCACAAGTACAAAGAACTGCACCTACTACAATATCCACAGGCGAAACTGCACCTCAGCTCCCTAAGACAGCTATGAATATCTTAGGAGGGGCTTCTGCAAATAATGTGGCTAGACAGCAAGTTTATACTAGAGAAGGTGCTAGGAATAAAGCCATAGGGCAGATAGCAGGAGCAGCGGGGGCTTTTGTTAGTGCGATTATAAAGAAAAAGCAGGCACAAGAAACTCAGGCTTTGGCTCAGGATATTCATAGGTCTATGGAGTTACAGGATGGGATAACTCAAGCACAAGAAATTATTGCTCAGACAAAAGGAGCAACTGATCCACAGTCTGTAGCGATGAATAAACAAGCTCAGCAGGTGCTTCTTAAGAATAGCACCTTAATGAAAAGTCTCCTTGCTGGGAAAAACGGGAAGAAGATAGGTGAGGCTTATGATATAACATTTGGGCCGGGGGCTAATCAAAAGAGTGCGGAGGAGAAATCAAAGTCTATCCCACATCAAGCTGCACAGATGGCGATGAAACAGTTTAAGCAGGATCAAGCGCAAGGAAAAGGCGAATCGCTGTATAAGCAGTTTGAGGCGCAGCAACCAGCTTCTATTGCAAGTAATCCCGCGTATGCAGGTGCGATGGCTAATTTGAAAGCCACGCAAGAAAATGCTCAGCGAATGGCAACTATTTACGAGAGAACTGCTGCGGATGTAAATAAGACGGAGGTAGCAGAAGATGCTACTAGAGAGAGGTGGGCAGCAACTCAAGCTGATAATGCAAATAAGATGAACATTGCTCAGATGAATGAAAGAGCAAATGCTCTTATTGAGCAAACAAAATTAAATCAAGCAGCAGAAATTGCAAGACAGCGTAATGCCACTACGCTTAAGGCTGCGGGGATAAGAGCTAATGCCAGCCTTAATCAAAGAGGTTTGGTTGCTGGTTATCAGGATACTGGAAGGCAGATTACGAATGTGAATAATCATATAGCTTCCCTGACTACTCAGCTTGATGCGCTTAAAAATAAAGCTGCCGCTGGGAATTATGATCCTCAAGTAACTGCACTTGAAGGTGCGATAAAACAAGCTCAAGGGCAATTAAAAGATTTGCAGGATAGACAATCAGCTATAGGAAAGAGTCTAAACATCCCTGAATCTCCTACTGTCAGTGCATATAACTCCATAATGAGCCACTAATGAGCGATAATGGTAATCCGATAATGGAAGGGATTGACACAGCGGTTACTGATAAAGTAACTGGCTGGGGGAAGAGTGTACTTACTTCCTTGGAAAGTCATGCCCCTAAGTTCTTACAGAACTACGCCAAGAACTTTGAATCTCACCCCAACCCACAACAGGATGAGGTTAATGCACAGAACAGAGTTAAGATGCTCTCTCCAGCTAATCCAGAGAGTTTCGCTAATACTAAACGACAAGCTGAGGTACATGATGCGCAGCAGTTGATTGATCCTTTCAAGGCTCCTACTCCTAACCTAAAGCTCATTGCTCTTGGAGCGAAATTAACAAGAGGATACAACTCTCCAGAGTATAAGGCTCTTACTCCAGAACAACAGATAGAGGTTAGAGGTAAGCTTTATGATTCTCTAGTTCGGCCTATACTTCTCCAGAACGGAGTAAATCCTCCAGATAAAGAACAGTGGTTAGCTAGACAGGCTAATCCTGATGAGACTACGAAGTTAAACCAAAAAGCCCCTAGTAGTATGCTTGGGAATTTCTATGCAGGGGCTATGGATGCAGAGGGATTTACGCTTAATGTTCTAGGCGGAGCTATGCAGAAAGTGGGGAGCTATGCTACCACAGATGAAGGTAAAGCTACTGCGGGGTATAAGAAATGGGAAGAAGCTGCTCAGAGAGTTAGGGATTTTGGGAATAACATTGCTCATGTCTCTACAGATTACAGCTCTGTATTTGATACAAGTGGCATAATAGATCAAGGAATGAACGCTGCTGGAGAAATGTTAGGGAGTGCCCCTGCATTTCTAGCAGCAGATGCTTTTGTTGGTCCAGCAGTAGAAACGGGCGCAGAAGTTGCAAAAGGGATTGTTCCTTCATTAGCAGAAAGAGCTGCATTATCGACAGGATTTAAAGTTGGAGTGAATTTCTTAAAAGGTGCTGGGTCTATATATAGTATAGAAAAAATGGCTGATGTTCCTAGCGCAGAACATGATGCGGTAAAGTATGGACTCATAGGGGCAGGAATAGGCATGTTAGTAGATCATGCTCTTTATCTTAAAGCTAGAAGGGCAGCTAGGTTTAAAGCCGCTCAAGAAGCTGTGGGTGGGAAGCCACTTAGGAATAAGATAGAGACTTTAGCAGATGAAGCAGATGATGACGATGACAAAGGAGACCCAGTAGCAAAAGCTGCTAATGCAGATGTTATTAGTGTAGAAAAAACTAGAAAAGCTAGCAAAACTTCAATAGCTGCTCAAGAAGATAGACCTGACCCAGATCATTCTACTCAAGCTCATCCCATGTCTTCTGTTTCTAGGAATGATCCTATCCTAAAAGAAGCAGTAAAGAACGAACAAGCTATGCGAGAGACTATAGCAAGACAATTTCATCCTGAGAAAGCTGAGGCTGCGGGAGATAAGAGTATCTGGAGAAATTTATCCAAAGGGCAGCGAAAAGCTATTACTGAGTATATCTCAAAACTAGGGGATGTAGCGAAAGAGAATATGCCGATAGTTGCACCTGAGATCCAAGTGCAAGCTAACGCGAAGATTCTTCAGGATGCGGTTAAGGATGATCCTCAGTTTGGGGCAAGACTAGCAGCGATGGAAAAACTTACTGGGCGTAAGGGAGAGCAGACTCTTACTGAAATGGAAGCAAGGCAGAAGGCTGCAAAGATGGGACTTACTGATCCTACGAGGATTATTAAAGAAGCTCAGGAAGAGGTAAGTGACGAAGATGAAGCAAAGTTTGAAGGGAGATCAGCTTCACTAAAGCCTGACTACTCTGTTCCTATGCGGGCACCTACTAGCTTAATAAATCCTGTAAAAGCTGGGATTACTCCTCAACAGTTTATTGAGAATACTATTAAGTACCTCCCAGAAGACTCTCATACTCCTAGTGGACATCTTTGGTATGAGAATCCAGAGCATCATTTACTTGCGATTGCTTATGGGGAAGATGTGCCTTCGGTTATTAAGGGAAAAGCAAGGTCTATCTTAAGGGAAGACTTTCATCAATCTAATGCGGTAAATGCGCGGAGAGCAGCTTGGCTGAAGAATCATGTGACACAGCTTAAGTATACTTGGGATCATAAAGTAGGCCAAGATCATGGATTGATTTATCGTACTACAAAAAATACTCAAAGACGGTATGCAACTCCTACACAAAGAAAATTAATTGAAGAAGATGTTCCTGAGACAGCTATGAAGGTAGTAGCGAATCTCACTAGGCATAATCCAGCATTAAGAGCTTCCTTAAAAGCTAGTGCTGTCGAGTTATCTAAGAACGCAGCTAAAGGTGCTAATCCTAAAACTGAGTCTCTACGATTTTTAACTTTGAAAAGAGCTTATGAAATTTTAAGAGGTGAAAAATGAGCCTTGGATCAATTATCGGAGATTTAGGGGGAAAAGCTGCTGATGCTATAGGGACTGCTTTTAGAGAAGGAATGAGTCATGTGGCTTCAGTAGATATAGGGATGCATAGTACCCCGGAGGGAAGTGCTATTGCTGATGATTATCATAAGATTTTTCTTCCTACAAGAGATCAGCTAACAAGCACTTTAACTGAACATGCTCAGGGAAGAGCAGCGAAGATAGATGTTGACCATAAAGTAGCAATGGCACAGCATCAGGATAATCTTAGGAAAGGGATTCCTAGTATAGAACCAAAACGTCCTAATACTACTATTCCTATAGAGCGTATTCATGCTCAAGCAAATGCTGGGGCTAGACATGCTTGGCTAGGACCAAAGGATGTTCTAGGAACTATGGCTGCTAAGGCTATTGAGGATAAGTATGGGTCTTTAGCAGCACAGAATTTTGTACATAATATGGACTTACTTCTCCACGATAGCATCTCTCCTAAAGCCGCCGTAGATGAACATGGCTTACCTATTCCTATTAAGAGAGGAACTAACACTGCTCCTTACTCTCAGTTTGCAATGAACGCGCAAAATGCTGGAGTGGACTTAGGGAAATCTGGAACAAAGTCTGCGTATACTCCTGATTGGAAATACCAGAAAGCCATGCAAGCAGGAATGTACCAAACACTTTCTCCATTTATGGCTGTATATCATTTAGGTACTTACATGAACGGAATGTATGGTACTGATCCTATCACCTTCATTAGAGCTGCGGCGCGATCTCTCAAGATGGGCTTTGGGAACGATATGGACGCTTATCACGCTTTATCGGCTTCGGGAGCTTTTGCAGAGAATTACACTAAAGCCGCGAAGGCGTATAACAGATTTGATGCAACTGGACGCCCTGATTTTACTGGTTCCCCTTTAGCAAAGGCTCTTTATAATACTTTCCATCTCCCCGGTTTTGATCGTCTACGCAGAGGCGCACTTCTTTTAGGGGCTAATACAGGGCAGATGACTGCGGAACAAGCAGCGAGGGATTTTGCGGCTAATCCAGCGAGTAAGAGACTAGCTTGGATGATGGATGAGTTTGGGCTAGATAAAGATAAAATGATAGCGAACAAAGGAATCCTAGATGAAGAAGATTTAAATAAAGCTATTTATAGCTTTGTGAATAAATACTATTTTCTAGATAATACCCTAGAACGTTCCAGACTTCTTCAAGCTCATCCTATAGGAAGATTCGTAGGAGCCTATCATAGCTTCGTAACTCGCCAATCTAAACTGATGTTTAATGCCACATTCAGAGATTGGAAAGTACGTGGCTCAGCTTCAGTTATGCGTAATATCGCAATTACCTCCGCTATCTTCCCTCCAGTAGGTGAAGCTGTGCATCTTGCTCTTATGACGCTAAGGGGACAAGATGCACAGGATCAAGCTAAGCAGGATTGGAAAGCAATGGGACAAGGGAACGAGGCAGCTAAGGCTTTGCTCCAAGGGCATTTTGAAAAAAGAAATGCTGAAGCTGCTGCGAAGGCTTATTTTAATGCCTTCTCCTATGCTGGACCTATGGGGATTTATCTTCACATGGCACAGAATGTTGCAGCGCATAAGACACTAGATTATCTAACTGGCCCAATAGGAACTACAGCAGATAGATTCGCTGATGACGTTGCAACTTTTACACATAACGCAAGTACACGTGGATTACACTCCAGACCCACAAAAACCGCAGGAGAAAATTTACTTAGAGATGCTCTCTACTCTCTTCCTTATATCTCTGAGTTCGCTCAAGTGCTTCAACATAGGATGCTTCCAAGGAGATATGATAGACCAGGAAAAGACCCTGTGATGGAACTATGGCATCATGTTCGACATGAAGATGAATGGGGGCATCCTCTGGATGAAAAGAAAGAAGATGATTCTTCACTTTATCCCTCAAGTTAGTATAACCCAACCAAAGAAAGAGGTAGAACAATGGCAGGACAGAGTTCACAACTATCGCTAGAAGAAGCTAGGAAGTATTCCAAGGGCGCAGGACATACAATGGGAAGTGCGGAGAAAGGTACAAAGGCTAGTGTTCCTGAAGAGGGGCATACTTTGGGTTCCTCAAAAAAAGGTAAAGGTAAAAGAGTAGCAAATTTGTAAGAAAAGATAAAAGGAGAGCGGTATGGAAAAAATAAAAAAGCAGATAAGAAAAGAGTTAGGGGAAGTAAAAGAAGGTTTAAATGTTACTCCAACACATAGGTTACATTTAGTGTATAGTGAGGTGGAAGAGGATGAATGTAACATTAAACGTATTTATCTTAGTATTCCTCCAGCTTGGGAAAAACTCACAGCGAAAGAACTTCTAAAGGAAATAAAAATAACAACAGAAGTTTATTACACAGGGCAACTAGCATGAAGATTGCATTATCGTCTTATTCAGGATATGGTGCTTGGTTTACTAGGAGACTTCATGCCGAAGGGCATGAGGTTTCTTATTTTTTGACAAAACCTGAATTTTCTGACTTACTTAAAAACATTGTTCCTAAAGTAAAACTAGAACGTTACCCAGACTACTCCGAGTTTGATCTCTCGATCTTCGATCTAACAGGAAAAGCTAGAGCTGCTGATGCATCTGCGGAAGTATGTGCTACTATTGGGGATGGCTCTCTTAACTGCCAACTAGAGGATGACAGAGCCTTTGGGATTAAAGTAATGGAGGATGCTGGGATTGAAGTTCCTCCTTATGAAGAATTTGCTAATGCTAATGACGCATTAGCCTTCGCTCGTAAACAAGGAAAAAGATATGTCTATAAACCTAACGGTGGGCAAGAGGCAGATGCGGATACCACGTATGTTAGCAGTGATGCTAGTGATATGGTTGGGTATCTTAGTAGAATGGACGGTAAACTTAAATCGACGCCTTGTCTTATGCAGGAATTTATTTCTGGTCAAGAAATATCAGTTGAAGGGTGGTTTGATGGCTCGGAGTTCTGGCTCCTCAACTCGACATTAGAAGATAAGAAGTTTATGAACGATAATAAAGGCCCTAACACCGGATGCAGTGGGAATCTGGTGATGCTTATTAAGAGCAGTGATAGAATATATAAAGAGGGGCTGGAGAAAGCTAAGGACGTATTGCAACAACTGGGCTATAGAGGGATGATTGATTTAAATACGATAGTAACCGAGGATAAAGCCTATGGCCTGGAGTGGACACCGCGATTTGGTTATGATGCTTCAGCTACACTCTGCCGAATGTACGCTGGAGATTTCGGGGAAATGCTCGCATCCATTGCATCTGGAGTCCAGCCTGATTCTTTATGGGAGGCAGAGTTTGGAGTTTCCGTTAGATTATCAATACCTCCTTATCCCAGTGAAATTAAGGGAAAGCATAAGGCAGAGGTTATATGCACAGGCTTAGACCCGGATAGGGATTATCTTTATGACATATGCGCTGGAAGAGGAGTTGACCCGACTTTAGAGACTGTGGGGATTTCGGGATTTATCGCAGCTCCTATTGTTATTGGGACAGATATACCTAGAATCTGGGAGAAGTTGTATCATATAGTAGATGATATACATATCCCAAATATGCAGTATAGAACCGATTGTGGAAAGTCCGCGATGAAGAAGTTGTCAAAGCTGAAAGAGCAAGGATGGGTGTAATGGATATTATTATCAGAGTAATCCCGCATAAGGCACAGAGATATGAAACAGTGGGGGATTGGTACTTCAGCGAGGATATGAGTAAGCTCTTTGTGCTAGTGTCTGATACAGGGAATGTGCTCTTTAATTATCTAGTGGCTTTCCACGAACAAACAGAAGCTATGCTCTGCATGAAGAGGGGAATAAGTGAGAAAGCTATTACTGAATTTGACATAGCTTTTGAAAAAAAGCGTCCTCTAGGAAATCTAGAGGAACCTGGCGATAGTCCAGAGGCGCCTTATCGCAAAGAACATTTCTTTGCAACTACGGTAGAAAGACTTATGGCAGCGGAGTTAGGAGTAGATTGGGGAGAATATGATGCGACACTTTATGCGCTTTAGTCTAGCGGCTATTCTACTTTCAGGAATAAATGCAATAGCACAGTCTACTGCTGTAACCATGACAGTAACAGATCCCTCCGGGCAACTCTGGACTAATGCCACTGTCTCATATCAATTCCAAGGTAATGGGTCTTTCTACGGCCAGTATCAATGGCAGGGTGCTAATCTTCCTACGCAGTATCTAACAAAACAAAGCATTAAACTTAACAGCTCCGCTTATGGAACTTTTACTGTCCCTAGTTCTAATGAGATTTTTCCAGCAGGAAGTAGCTGGCTTATTACAGTTTGCCCGAATGTTTCAACTAAGTGTCAAACCATGCCTACTGCGCTCAATGGGAGCAGTGAGGATATATCAGCTTTTATAGATGCTTTTATTACCACTCCCTCTATCACAGTAAGTAATGTTCCGCTTATATATAATACAAATGAAGTTCTTAGTTCTTTCAATCAAGGAGCTCTTATATATAATACCACAACTCAAGCTCCTATGTATTACACCGGGAGTAACTGGGCTAACTTTGCTGCTGGGAGTGTTACCTCAGTAAACGCTGGAACAATGCCTTCGTTCTTGAGTTTGCTTGTAGCTACTAATACTACTACTCCTACATTAAACTTTACCTCCTCTACTATCCCTGTAAGTGCAGGGGGTACCGGAGTAGTTACTGGCACAGGTTATGCGTATGGAAACGGTACTTCTCCTTTTACCTTCTCTACTACAATCCCCTACGCTAATCTAAGTGGAGCCCCAACTATTCCTACTACCTCAAGTTGGCCTGACGCCGGAACTTGCACTAGTGGGCAATACATGACTGCCACTACTAATGGAGCTGCCCCCACTTGTGCACAAGTAGCTTACTCGCAGATAAGTAGTCCTCCTACTATTCCTACTATAACAGGAACACTCTCTGCCTCAAGTGTAGCTCTTAGCACTATATATCAAAACACAAGTGGAGTAATTGAACTAATTGCAGTTACTGGAATTATTGGAAGTGGTTCTGGAGATAGTACTTTAACTATTTCTATCGGAGCTACTTCTCCTCCTTCTACTTACACTATTCCAAATACCACTACTTCAACTATAAGTGGAGAAAATATTACCACTACCTTCATGGTTCCCACAAGTTATTATTGGGAAGCTAGTGCAACTAACATCATTACTTCTATCACCGCAGTTACTGGAGTATTATAATGGCTAAGATTAAAAAGATTCTTTTCCTCCTAGTTTCTATCTTCTGGGTTATTCTAATAACTCCGCTTATTGCCCAGTCCACAGTCGTAACAGCTACTGTAACTGATCCTTCAGGACAAGTATGGGCAGGGGGAACTATTTCATATCAGTTCCAATCTACTGCTACGCCCCCTTATACCTGGAACGGCGCAACTCTTCCTTCTCAGTATCTTACACCTCAGACTATTACTCTAAATAGTAGCGGTTATGGAACCTTCACAGTTCCAGCTTCTACTGCTATCACTCCTATTGGAAGTACATGGAAACTTGTAGTTTGTCCACAAGCTACGTTTACTTGTACTACTCTGAATATCTCGCTTGGAGCGGGAAGTATAGATATAAGTTCTACTATAGATGCGGCTATAACTACTCCTGTTATAGCCGCATCAAATCTTCCTATTGCATATAATACAAATGAAATTCAAACCACAACTAGAACAGGAGCTTTGACTTATAATTCTATAAGTGGACTTCCTATGTAT
>JABEBX010000550.1_pt1 | contig 23991 bp, 23 predicted proteins | sample 7245971 | NCBI WGS metagenome assembly JABEBX01 (sample SAMN14506365, study PRJNA622280) | hot springs metagenome | biome: hot spring [ENVO:00000051]|acidic hot spring [ENVO:00002120]; feature: spring [ENVO:00000027]|sediment [ENVO:00002007]; material: sediment environment [ENVO:01001048]... | reverse complement strand
CCGGGTCCTCCGCCGTGCTGATATTACAGTCGCCGGTATTGAGCATGTTCAATGCGGTATAGAGTGTCGTGGTTTTACCGGAGCCGGTCGGCCCAGTCACCAGAATCATGCCATAGGGACGGTGGATCGCCTCTTCAAAAGCTTTGCGTTGTTCCGGGAAAAAACCCAGTTGCTCGATGGGCACCCTGGAACTGGCCGGGTCCAGCAGACGCAGGACAATGGTTTCCCCGAAACTGGTGGGCAGGAAAGACACCCGAAAATCAATGACCCGAGCCGGCGGCACCCGCACCCGCAAACGCCCATCCTGGGGCAAACGCCGCTCGGAAATATCCAGTCCGCACATGATTTTCAATCGGGAAGTTACGCCATCCTGGAGATCCTTCGAGGGATTGGCCGCGTTACTTAAAACACCATCCAGCCGATACCGCACCCGGAAATCCTTTTCGTAGGGTTCCAGATGGATATCCGACACGCCTTTGTGAATAGCATCCAAAAGCAGTTGCTGGACAAAACGCACCACGGGTGCATCCTCAGCCTCTGTTTTGTCTCCAACGGACAAGTCAAAGGTCTTCTGTTCATCCTCTGCATCGGCTTCCCCATCAGGGGCCTTTTCCAAAAAGACATCATCAATCCCCGTTCCGGCTTCTGTAATAAGGTGAACCGCGCGCATCAGCTTGTCGGCTTCCACAAGTATGGGAACCACCTGCCAACCGGTATTGAACTTGATGTCTTCCACCGCCTTGAAATCGGTCGGGTCGGCCATCGCCAGGTACAGCGTCTCACCGCGTTTGGACAAGGGCAGAACGAGATAACGGCGCATCAATTTTTTATCGATGCGATCCATCAAAACCGTATCCAGCTGCACAGCATCCAGATCCAGCATGGGCATCCGGTAACGCCGGGACAGATAGGCCATCAGACGGGCCGCAGTTATCAGATCTTTCTTGATGGCATGGAACAATACCGGCACATGCGCCAGTCGGGCTTCCTGCTCAACCGCCATCCACTGATTTTCGTCGAGCGCGCATAGCCCATCCTGCGAAAGCCCGCGCAGAACAGGATGGCTCCTGATCGGCGTAACCGCAGATTCAGCCACTCAGCGCATCATCCCCGCCAATCACTTCCGGCGTGATGAACACCAGTAATTCGGTTTTGGCAACGCTATGCACTTCGCTCTTGAACAGCCATCCCAGCAAGGGGATGTTTTTCAAAACCGGAACCCCCGACTGGTTATGCGTGGAAGTATCGGTGTAGATGCCACCGATAACAACGGTCTGACCGTTATTGACCAGCAATTTGCTTTTGACTTCCTGGGTCGTAATGGGGATCCCGGACGGCAGTGCGTCGGCATAATCCGGCTGGTTATTTTGGGCATCCACCTTCAGGGTGATTTTGCCATTGGGCGCAATATGGGGCGTGACGTCCAGGCTCAGTTCGGCTTTTTTGAAGGAGACCGAAGTGGCCCCGCTGCTGGTAGATTGCTGGTAAGGAATTTCCTGCCCCTGGGAAATAACCGCTTTTTCGTTGTCTTCAGTCAACACTTTGGGGCTGGAAATGATTTTCGCCTCATTATTCACCTGCAAAGCCTGCAGTTGCAGATCAAGGATCCGATTACCCGCCGCTGTGCCTAAAGCAAACCCCAAAGACGCGGGCGTAGCACTGGCCAGGGCCGTACCGGCATCAGAGGCACTCAGATTGGCGAGCGCGGGAACGGTAAAACCAGTACCCGATGTGGCGCTACCGCCGCCCTGTATGGGGTACGCGCCACCCTGGGTTTCTGTGACACCCGTAGCGCCGGTTCCGGAAAGATTGATAATGCCACCGGCGCCATTCGAAGTGTATGTCCCGCCCCAGTTCACGCCCAGAGAATGGGCCGCACTGGTGGTAATCTGGACAATACGCGCTTTAATCAGCACCTGGGGCACGGGCTTGTCGATTTTGGCAATCAGTTTTTTGATGTTTTCAATGTCCTGCGGCGTATCCCGCACCAGCAGACTGTTGGTACGGGTAACCACAGCTACGGATCCGCGTGGACCTAACAGCGAATTGCCGATAATGCTGGATTTAGGCAAGCCCAGGGCGCTCGCTAAAGACTGTTGCTGATAAGGATTCATGGGCTGGCCGGTGTGTCCCGAAGAACCATTCTGGTCAAAGCCTTTCAGCAAGGCGGCAATGCTGGCCGCTTTGGCATACTTGATCTGAATCAGTTCGGTTTCCAGGGGCTCCATCTTGCGTTCGCTGGCTTCGGTTTTGAGCGTCGCTTCTTCCTGGCTGGCAATCTGATTGGCTGGCGCCACCCAAAGGATATTGCCGATAGGTTTGACGGCCAATCCCTGCGACTCAAGAATGACCTTAAAAGCCTCTTTCCAGGGTTCGTTTTTCAGGCGAATGGTTAGGTTGCCGGTAACATTATTGGAAACCACGATGTTCTGATGGGTGAAATCGGCAATGACCTGCAGCACATCGCGCACGCTAATATCCTGAAAATCCATGCTCAGGCGCGGGCTGTCTTCGGGGTTTTGGACAGATTCTGCGGTTTTGTGCCGCACGACAATACGGGTCTGGTGCCCCAACTGATAGGCCGAGTAGGTATAGGGTCCATGCACGGTGAAGACCAGACGGGCGTTCCGACCCAGCGGATAGACTTCCACCGATTGTACGGGGGTGCCGAACTGGGTGACACCAAAAAGATGCCGGTAGCTGGCAGGCACGGCCGTATGCTTGAGGACCACAATGAGATGACCAGCTTCCCGGGTGACATTCATCGCCGGCTGGGGACCGGAAAGGGATAAGGCCAGAATGCTGCCGCCCTGTTTGCCGCGATGGAAATGCAGGTCATCCACTGCCGTGCCCACTTGAACAGCAGAGCGATTCGCACTCTGCGAAGGGATTGCACCCCGCGAAGGGGCTGCAGAGGGCTGGCTGGACATAGTGGTTAAACGAGAAACGGAAGGCGTCCTGGCAAGGACCGTGCTTTGTTTGCGAGCGGGTGCTGGCATGGAAGCACGGGCAAACGCCAAGCGATACCCGCCCATCACCGGTTCCACCCTAATCGGTTCCGGGGATTTTAACAGCAGGTCCAGACGGGCATTGTGGCCATGATTTTCGGCCAGCACATTTTCGACGACGCCATGCCCCATGACTGTACCCAGGGAAGGCGAAAAATGCGCGTCCTTAAAATCGATTTTCACGAGATATCCGCCATTCAGGATCTGCACATTGTAGGCAGGCCGGGCATTCCCGTGAATCAGAAAAGCTGTACCCTGTGCATCAGGCATGGGCGTCATGCTGCGCAGATCGGTCTGCGCCCAGGCGGAACCGGTGCCAAAGCACAACAAAGCACCCAACACAGCGACAGAGAGACGGCGACCAGATAGACAGTACGAATTGGGTAGAACAGAACGGGATACTGGATTAAACATGCTCAAAAACTCCTTATAATGCGCCATCCGCTCTTATCCACCGTCCTGCATGTGCAGAACCGTGACCCGGCGCTGGTGCTTCCCGAAAATATTGCGCACATATTGCGTGACCGTGATGGTGGAATGGCCGTTTTGATGATGCATAGCCGTGATCCGGCCATCGTGGGTCCCTACTGCACTGCCCAATGTGGCGCGATAGACCCGATGTTTTGGGGTTTGCAAAATCGCCCACAAGTGGCCCTGGGTGGTACGCACCCTGCCAAGGGGTTGCACCATGCCAATGAGATGCAGGCTGGACAGGGGGTACTTTTCCAGGGGCTGAACAGGGCCATGCTGTACGGGCGCGGGATGAACCCCCTGCTGTTCCGCTTCTGCCCGGAGCAACGATTCGGAAAAACTGGTAAACGGATCCAGATGCGCCGGATTTTGATACGCCAAGGGTTTCCAGAGGGGGGTCTTGGGCAGCGGTGGAATCGACACGGTGGTTTTCGGCACATGCTGCACAAATTGATGCAGGGACTGCATGGTTTCCGTTTGCTGGGAACAACCCGACAAGAGACACACGCTCGCCCATACCAGCGCGGTAGGTATCCATACATAAGCAGCGGTACCCCGTTTATCCATTTTTCGTATTCCCTTTATGCTTCAAATACCGATAAGTCGTTGCGGTGCATTGCATGGTCAGTTTTTGTTTGGATAACGCCCGCGCCGCCAGGGATTTTCCCGTATAAGGAACCCGCGTAATGTCCAGGTCATGGAAAACGACGATGCGTGACAGGGCGTTTACCGCCGCCACAAAGCGGCCCAACTGTCCATAAGTCCCGGTTACGGTGAGCTTGACCGGGATTTCCTGGTAGAAACGCTGATTGATGCGGTGAAGCGGCTGAAACAATTCAAAATTCAGACCCCGGCTGCGTCCCGCCAAAGTGATATTGTCTAACAGCGAGGGGATTTGTGTCCGATCGGGAAGCTGTGTCAGAAACCGTTGAAAACGGTGATCCATGACCTTGATTTGCGTCTGATAGGCGGGCAACACCAGCGCCACACGCTGTTCCTGACGAATTTGGGTTTTCAGGAGCTGCGTCTGGACCGTCAGGTCATGTATCTGGTGCATTTCGGGCAGGACAAATTCCAGCCAAAACACCACACCCATTACCGCAATCAGTACAGCCAGGGCTATCGCCTTGGTTTGGATAGGCCACTGGAGAATATCTTCCCATTGAAGATGCCGGATATCGTCTAGGGTCATGGCTGAGTATCCTTTTTCCCGGTAACAGAGGGGCTTCGCCAGCGCATATGCAGGGTGAAACGGTTGACCGGTTCATGCCCTAACTGGAACCGACTGATGATGTTTAAAACAGGATGAGAGAAAACAGCGGATTTCTGTATATGACGCATGAATGCCGCCACATCGGCATTGCCTTCGGCATAGCCATTCACCGTAAGGCCTTGTTGGGAAGTCCGTAGCGTGGTCAGGAAAACGCCGGGCGGGGTCAGTTGGACCATTTCATTGAACACCTGGACGGCCTGATTGCGCTGGTCCTGCAGATGGATAATCAAGCCCTCACGGGCAATGAGTGCCGCACGCTTTTTGCGCAGGTCCACAATAGTGGTCATTTCCGCTTTCAAATGTCGGCTGACCGTCTGCAGATATTGGACCTGCTGATCTTTGGTGGCTACTTGCGCACTGAAAATCTGGAAAATGCCATAATAAATCATGGCGGCTATCAGCAGGATACCGACCAGGACCACGACCGCCTGACGATTTTTCTCCGCGCGCAAGGCTTCCCGGTAGGGCAATAAATTAATGCGGATCAGGTCATGCATAAAATCTCCGTAGCGCCAGGCCACAAGCCACGGCAAACGCCGAGCGGTCGGCATCCAGAAAACGGGTGTGGACATGCGAGGAGATATCCATACCGGCAAAGGGATCGGGTGCAGAAACCGGAAAAGAGAGCTTTTGTTGCAGAACGCGGCTCAAATCCGCCAGTCCGGATCGGGGGGAGGCTTCGGCTTGCCGCGCCGCTTCCGGCGGTAAACCAATCCATTCTCCAAACAGGCAGACCGACGTGATGGGCACATCGGGCATGCTGTTCTGGAAAAAATCCAGTGCTAAAACCATTTCAGCGTTGGCTTTTTGCGTGAATGGGGCGAGGATTTCCGGTTCATATTCGGACGGTAATCCGCCGAACCGCGCCATGCGCAAGGCATCATCCGGACCGAGTGCATAATGCGACTGGAGGGTCTTTAACAGTTCCCGATACCCAAAGCGGTGCTCTCTTTCATAGACCGGACGGCCATTCTCGAACACATACAGATGGAAGTTCGCATAGCCCGTTTCGATAAGGACCACCCCCTTATCCTTCTCTTCCGCTATCGCATTTCCCAGAAGATGCCGGTTCTTGAGATGCGTGTATAAAAACCAGAGGGCAAAGGTACGGCTATCGGCAATTTTGGGTTTCAACCCCGACTCTTCCAGGATGGCTACGTGCTCTTCCAGAGATTCTTTTTTGCACGCCACCAGCAAAACATCCTGATATCCGGGACGTGCGGCCCCTGGCAGGATGGAAAAATCAAAATGCACGGCATCCATACTGAAGGGAATATACTGATTGCCCTGAAACCGAATCTGTTCGTCAATTTCCTGTGTGCTCATGCTCTCTGGCAGGCTAATAACTTTGACAATGGTTTTTTCAGCGGGCAATGCGGTCGCTACAGACTTGCTGCGCATTTTGGACCGAACCAGCATGGTACGAATCGCTTCGGATAAGGCCTCTGCTTCTGGTGCAGGGGCATTCTCGGATTCGGCGCGAGATGGCAAAACTTCCCGGTCCACATAGTCCAGGCAAAATTGCTGCTTGCGTTTGGACAGGGAAACCATGCTGACCGCATCCGCGCGCATATCCAGTCCGAGCAATGGGGGTTTCGGTAGATTGATCATGAAAAGGCTGCCCGAAAAACAAAACAAGCCCCATGATAGGCTGCCGGGTTGGGCCGTATTTTTTTAAAAAGGCCGGAAATTCGCGTTTATTTAGAAAACGCGCTCTACCGCAACGGCCTTCGCCGGGATCAATTTGATCTCTTGATCGGTTTTGTCCTCCATGAACCCCATCAAAAATAAATAAACGCGAAAAAACCCGTTTATTCCAGACCTAACTCCTGCGCAAAAGCCGCAATCTATTCCCTCGTTTTATCTATCCTCGAGGATTCCAAAATGGATATATTGAATAATCAGGCGCTGGCCAGCGCCTCTATGGACCAGGATTCGACGGCTGAAAAAGGCCTCGTCGAGCAAGGTTTCACCCTCATCGAACTGATGATTGTCATTGCCATTATCGGCATTCTGGCGGCCATTGCGATTCCGCAATATGCCGCGTATGTCCGCACGGCAGAAGCCACTACGGCAGCCACGGACTTCCATCAAGCGGTGACTTCAGTAGCCTCTGCCCAGGCGCAGGCCCAGACGGGTGTCAGTGCCACCCTACCAAATTACAGCACAACGGCAACGACCTTGCCGGGCACGGACGGAGCGACGCTGAAGGTTTCGGCCACAACCATTTCATCCAGTACGGGTGATGTGACCGTAACACTGGGGGCACCGAAATCCACCGGCGTCCAGAAAGACTTGGACAGCATGCTGAACTCCCAGACCGGCACGACCGGATTCACGGGCGGTGCAGGTACAGCCAAGATAACGGCCAATGGTTCAGTGTCCTACAACGGCAGCAGCGCATCGAGCAGCACCAGTACCAGCACCACTAGCGGCAGCTAATTTCTCCCAATGAACCCCTGGGCCTTCTGGAGTACGGTGCATTATCTATGGCTGGTCTTTCAGGAACAGCCATTGGTCGTGTATCTCGACGGTCCAGGCCTTTACGGGGCAGGCATTCCCTTTGCGGTGAGCCTGCTCATTCTTTGGTGGATTTTTTCGGGCGCCGAGAGATTCCAGCAAAGAGTGTGGACATATCTACCGAAGTGGCTCTGGATATACCGGACCACAAGACAGTCATCCCCCATATCCCTGAATCTGCCTATCCTCAGTGGATTTTTCCTGACCTGCGTGGTTATCGGCCATTACAGCGGTTATTGGACCCAGATCGGATACCATTTTTTTGATGCCGGTCTCATTTTCTGGCCCATGCTGGCCCTGCTCGATGGCGAGTTTCCGGTCCTGCTGACCTATCCCCTGACCTTTTTTGGCATGCTGATCGATGACGTGTTTGCAGCGGGCCAGCAGGGGCACTGGGCAGGCACTTACTGGTTTGGCGTGGGCGGTGCCGGATTCCATGACGGGCTGTTTATCGGGCCTATCACCGCGTTAACCCTCGCTGTGTTGTTAAAAGGATTGGGCGCATTAGGACGGCGGGAAGGCCTGTTTTCTTCGGAGCCCCAGAGAGAGACCAACCCCGAAGAACCGCATTCTGCACTTTGACCCATAAGGACATGGCATGGCTACCGTCAGATCATCCAAGGACAATGACCCCCAAATTGGCAAAGCACCCAAAAAATCCGTGTTTCTTTGGACCTATAAAGACCCCGAGAAAAAAGGGGCGGTGCAGAGTGGTGAAATTGAAGCGGTTTCGGTGACGACTGCCAAGGTGGCTTTACGCCAACGCGGGTTCAGAGACCGCTACCTCACCCTCACCAAGCAGAAAGAATCCCTGCTCGGCGGTATCAAATCTGCCGATATCGTAGGGTTTCTCCAACAATTATCCACTTTGCAAAATGCCGGCGTCAGCCTTGTAGAATCTATGCAAATGCTCCGCTTGACCGCCAAAAAAACGGCCATGCGCAGCATGATTCAAAAAATGATGCGCAATCTGCAGGAAGGCAACCAGCTTTCCGATGCCCTGGCCCTGTTCCCAAAATTCTTTGATGCAACCAGCGTCGCCTTGGTACGCGCCGGCGAACAAGGCGGTGTATTGGATACGGTATTACGGAACATCGCCGAGTACCGGGAAAAAGATTACAGCCTCAAGAAAAAAATCCGTTCCGCATTAATGTACCCAGGCATTACGGTGGCGGTCATGATTGTGGTCGTCATCATCCTGATGGTGAAGGTCATTCCGGTCTTCGCCAAACTGTTTCACAGCTTCAATGCCCAATTACCCGCCCTCACCCAAATCGTCGTCAATCTCTCCTACTGGCTGAAGGATCATGTCGTTTTCCTCATATTTGTTCCGGCGTTATTGATTGCCGCGCTCATCTGGGCCTACCGGCGTTCGTACAAGGTCCGCTGGCAGGTAGACCGCATCACCCTGCATATACCGGTGATTGGCAAACTGCTGTTGTACGGCGCCACGGCCCGCTTCATGCAGACCCTGGCCTTACTGTATTCCGCCGGAGTCCCTATCCAGGAGTCCATGAACACCCTGGCGAAAGTTTCTGGTAACACGGTCATTGATGCCGGGGTCGCCAAAGCGCGCGAAAGTGTACTCGCTGGCGGTCGGATTGCGGATGGACTGAAAGAAACCTATTTACCGGATCTTTCCGTCCGTATGCTCTCCATCGGCGAGTCTTCCGGCAATGTGGAACTCATGGCGAAAAAAACCGGAGAACATTACGCCGGAGAAGTGGAAGAAATGGTGGCGCGTATGTCCACCCTTTTAGAACCCTTTATCATGATCATGCTCGGGGGCATTGTCGGTACCCTGGTCATCGCCATGTTTCTGCCCATGCTGGATATGGGGAAGGCCATCCTGCACGGTTCGGGGGTGTCCTGATGGCGGGCATATTGCGTCCCAGAAAAATAGAGCCTGGATGCCTGCGGCGTTGGACGCGGAATGGTCGCGATCTATGGCAACGCCGTCCCGGGCTGCTCCTGCTCAATGCCCTCGTGATTTTTGGGGTGTCGGCGCTGGTACCGCGCATTTTAGGGGTTCCTCTGCTCCTGGAAATCCCCCTGTCTGCCCTGTTTTTTGTGGAGTTGCGGGCGCTGGACCAGGGTGGCCGGGGAGATTGGGCAACGATCTGGACCTTATTCCAGGGTAATCTCAAAGACATTGCGTATCTAACCCGCGACGCTTTTGTTTTTCTGTTTTTCATCGTACTGCTCCTGTTTCTGAGTAGCGATGTGGTCCACGCTGGCGCAAACGTTGCGCATACCGCTGCCGTTTTATCGCCGCTACAGCAATTGACCCAAAACCTGTTGCCCTGGTTGGGCAATGCCCTCTTCTCCGGTGTCGGTTGGGCCAGTCTGCTGGCCAGTCCGGTCAGTGGCCCACTTCTGTTCCTGACCTTGCTGCTGGGCCACGCACTACGCATGCATCTATACACCGCCTTTCAGGGCGCTTTTCTCAACCGAAAAATCACCATCGCCCTGTTATGTCTCAATATTCTGATTGGCCCATTGGTGGGCAGCTTATCGCTGGTGCTTTTACCCCTGTTGGGACACACCATGACCGGCATTTTGCTGGAAATCCTGACCATTGGCCTGCTGCAGGTCCTTATCACGGTCGATTATTTATGGAGTCGGGAGATGTTTGAGGGCACGACAGAAAATGCGCCCGCTACCCTCAAATCGTCCAGCACCGTAAAAGAAGACGCTCCTTTAACGGTTGCGTCCATGGTTGGCGCCCTGCAAGGGGTTTGCTCCCTGCAAAGGGCTGGCACCCTGCAAAGGGTTCGCTGCTATGACTGACAGCCTGATACAGATCATCGAAATCACCGGAGCGCTCCTGGTCCTGAGCGGGATATTTTTGTGGCGACACCGCCTCACGGAATCCCTCTGGGATGCCATGTTTTCTCTGTCCTGCGCTGTTTCTGCCTGGGCGGCTACAGCGATGTTTCCCATTCCGTTTTTGCTACAGCGCGTCCTGCATGGCGGAACAGGGGCAATGAACCCTTTGGCGGTGTTATGGATGATGGTCGCATTCATCGGATCATCCGCACTGGCTTATGCCGCTTTTCGTCACCTACAGATGGCGGAGTGACGCCCTATGCATATGCCAATTATGTCCACCCATCCCAAAGAGCCGATTTACCCGGAAAGCGGCATGACCCTAATCGAAGTGCTGATTGCGATGGTGATTCTGTCGATAGGATTTCTGGCTATCGGCTATATGCAAATCAATGCGGCCCAATATGTGCGTCAATCCGCCATCAATAGCCGTGCAGCATTGATTACCAGTGCTATGCTGGCAGAACTTTGGGGCGCTGGAAACCAGAGTGTCCGCGAATTCAACGCGGTTAAGACATCCACCCCTTCCACATGGCCCACATCGGGTATCCCCGCTCTGGACGTGTCTCGCTGGGCCAATCAATTACAAAAAACGCTGCCTGACGGTAAAGGCTCCGTTGAGATCCGTAATGCAGCCGGGAATGCTTGCACCCAACTCCCTTGCACGGCAACGGTGACGGTCACATGGTCCAGCATTTCCGGCACACAAACTCATACAGGCAGTGAATACCTTGTTGAACCGTGACCAGAATTCGCAGGAACAGGGATTAACCCTGATTGAGTTGCTCGTGACTTTAGCGATTGCATCCATCATTGCCCTGGCTGTTTCCGAAGGGTTTATTTTCGGGGAATGGAATTTTTTACAGGACCAGACAACGGATAATATCGTGAACAGTGATCGCTATGCCTTGCAGGTGATCTCCAGTTATCTGACTAATGCGGGCTACGGTTTCAGCGATATTGGTTGTCAAAACTTAAGCGCCTATGAACAAGGGTCTGTCCGCGCAGTTTCTGCCATTACCGTATCACCCAGCGGTACCCCCACCAGCAGTACACCACCACCCGTTTCACTGACCATCATCCGGAGCCGTTCGGATTATGCCGGCATACCGGTCGGACAAATGGTGCAAGGCCCCCAACCGGCAAGCGCATCCTTCCATATCAGCGCCAATACTTCGGGCAATCAGGCAACCTGTCCCAGCATGATTCAGGGCGGCAATACCCTGATTGCGGCTTTTCCGCAAAATCAATGCGCCCTGATCACGGCCACCAGCGCGCCCGTCCTGAACGGTCAAGGGTCCTGCACGGTACCCTATAGTACGGGCAAAAACGGGGGCGGCACCTTATCGACCTTACTGCCGAACCTGACGTCGGCGGAGATGGAAGATGCCGCTGTTTATGTCATGGGTAACCCCGCCTTGACCACCACCACTTTTTCCGTCACGGCGAGAACGGCTGCGCAACCGGGAACCCTGCAAATCAGCACCAATAGCGGTCAGCCATCCCTATTCGCGCACCATATTGATGATATGCAAATCCTGTTTGGCTATAACCCCTCTGGCGGCAAAACCGTCACCCGGTACGGGTATTACGCGCCGCAATACGCCCAGGATATTCGTACCGCCAGCATTGCACTGGTCGCCAGCAGCCGGATAAAAATCGCCAGCATTGTAGCGCCCACGAAGATTCCGCTTTTCCCCGCGATACCAGCTGACGAAAGCATCACCGGTCACGCGTTACCGGCCCTGTATTACCGTCCACCGGCAGGCACGACCCATCAGCCGATAAATGTCATGCGCGCCACGGTGCCCGTCATGAATCAGATTTGGTAACAGGAGAACCAGCATGCGTGTCCATTCCCCGAACGAATCTGGTCAAGTCCTTTTGATGACCATCATTGTCCTGCTCATTCTGTCTTTTTTGGGCTATTTGGCGATAGCGTATGGGGGAAGCTCTGCGCGCATGACCTTCCAACAATCCGCGCGGGATACCGCCAACCAGCTGAGCTCATTAGCCGTGCAGGACGCGATTCAGTGGGGGAATACCCACATTACCTTTCCCCCGGGCATACCCGCCACAAAACCGAGCTACTTTTACAATCAATCCTGCAGTAACGGAGGGATCGACTGTTCGACGCCGTTTTCGGCCAGTCAAGTTGCTGCGTCGTCTCCTATCTGGGACACCGCAGCCACCGTGAGTAGTCAGGTAGTCACGCCGCTGGCCTCCAGCTTACCGGGCGCTACCGTCAAGTGGATCATGGAATACTATGGCAGCGGTTTATGTACGGTATCCGGATGCTCCAGCGATAAGGCGCCGACCAATATTTGCCGTTGTTACTATTACCGGATAACCGCACTGGCCACCAATGACCCCAACCATCCCAATGCGGGCATTTCTGCGGTTACACAAACCCTTTTCAAGATTCCTCAACCGAGATAGTCCGGAGCGTCCTATGCAATGCCTGTCCAGTCAAAGAAACGTGCTGATAATGATGCTAGGGACTGTATTATGGCTCCTGAGCGCCACCTGGGCCAGCGCATCCACTTCCCCTTTCCCTACGCTCCCCCTCGCCACCATCCCGCTCATCAGTGTGCAGTATGGCGCACCGCAAATTCTGTTTGTGCTGGACAATTCCCAATCCATGGACGGGAATCTGGCGGGGGCCATCATGACGGGTTCGGGTACCGTGAGCACTTCTGTCTGCACAGAACCCGACGGCTGGTGGGGATGCCAAAATACCACCACAAAATCCGTCAATGCACACACCTCCAGTCCTTCCGATTTTACGGTACCCAGTGGCTTTGTACCGCCGGTCACAGGCGGATCTCCCGGAACCCGTGAACCGTACACATCCGACAGCAATGGCACTCTGGTGGATAACTCACCCAGTCGTTTGAATGTGGCAAAGGCCGCCATTGAACAGGCATATCGCCAATGGAACGGGGTCATGGACTTCGGGCTCATGGATTATGGGGTGCAAGGCACGCCCAGCCTTTATACCACTTGGGTCTATGACATGAGCGGACCCGATGGGTTTACGTTTGGCGACAGCAGCACCGCACCCAATGGCCTGGAGGCCTTGCCGAATCCCTGCTATTACGCTAACACCCAAAGCACCAACGCGTGCGGCCAAATTCACACGTTTTTTGAAAATCAGGGGGTCAGTGGCAGCTTTTCCGATCCCTACCTGTATATTCAGGCGAGTAGCGATGCGCCCGACATCAATGATGTGTTGTATGCGTCTGGTGGACTATCTACCAATTTCATCACCTATAACGGACCCTCTCCAGCCGATCCCTACACGAGCTATAACCTGCAGGATTACAATAACGGGAACATTTCCGAGAGTTACAGCAGCAGTACCAGCGGTTACGGTGGTTTCTCCACCAGTCCGACCAATGCCGGTTATGTCCCCTATTCCCCGCAGGTGTGGTACTCCGAAAGAGGATTCGGGTACGACAACAATGTCACCAATGCGGGCCATCTGGTCGTGCCCATAGCGACCTCAAATGCCGATGCCAGCGATTTTGCGACCGCACTGGCGCCAGAAACCAATAATCCCGCTTCGGGGGAAATCAAAGCGGATGCCGTGAATGCGACCATGGCGGGCACCTTGCAAAGTGCCTATGATTATTTGACCGGCGTCTCCCTAGGCTCGAACGGCAACCGCTACCCCACATTGCCCGTCAGCAGCTGTAATGGGAAAAAATATGTCATCCTGGTCACCGACGGACTCCCCACCGTGGGCATCAATGGGACCTTATGGCCGCCTTTAGGCAGTGCAGCGGCAGCAGGATATGGCGTCACGGCGACTTTCCATAAGAATGGCTCGGTCAAATCCACCAATGACCATGCGTTGACGGACACGATCACGGCCATCACCGATCTGGCCAATCAGGGCATAAAAACCTACGTGGTAGGTCTGGGGGCAGGCGTTGACCCCAGCAAGGATCCCGCCGCAGCCGCCACCTTGAAAGCCATGGCCGTAGCGGGCGGCACACAGGATTACATTCCAGCCAAGACACCAGCCGCCTTGTCGCAGGCTTTAACCACCATTCTGCAAGCCATTGAAGCACAGCAAAGCACTACCGGCGTATCGTTGAATTCATCCAGTGAAACCGGAGCCAATCTGGTCTATCAAGCCAGTTATATCACCAAATTATGGACAGGCAACCTCAAGGCAGAAAGCCTCAGCAGTATTTTGAGCGGATCAGCCTCACCGACGGTTCAATGGCAGGCCTCCGGTAGTCTGCCTGCCGGCACGTTAACGGCAAACAGCTTACAGAATGGGGCTACGCCGAACGTCTTCACCTGGAATCCCAGCGCTTCCAGCACGGGAACCAGTAACGGTAATGGGCTAGGGGAGCCCTTCGTCTGGGCGGATTTATCCCCGACGCAACAAAACGAACTGGAAACCGGTTACACTGCGCTTCCCGAGGCGCAGCAGCAAGTTTTTGGGAGCTCCGCAGCCTATGGACAGGCGATTATGCAATGGATGCTGAATGGCAATAGCAGCGGTGGAATTTTTCGCAGTCCGGCCAGTCTGTTAGCGGATATTGTCAATAGCACGCCCTTGTATGTCGGTGCGCCCGATTCCGGCAACTTATCCCCTTCTTACCAGGCTTTCGCCACCGATCATGCGGGTCGTACCCCGATGGTATATGTGGGTGCGAATGGGGGGATGCTCTACGGCTTTAACGCGGATACGGGTACGCCGACATTCAGTTTTGTACCGAGTGGCGGCATTTATGCGCGGCTCTCGGCCCTGCCACAAATCGGTTATACCCATCAATTTTATGTCAATGGCAGTCCCAGTGAAGCCAGCATCCAGACCAGTAGCGGACAATGGGAAAGCGTGCTGGCGGGCGGGTTGGATAGCGGCGGACAGAGCATTTATGCCCTCAATGTCACCAACCCGACGGCCTTCACGGCCAGCGATGTGTTGTGGAACTTTACCAGCCCCGATTTGGGTGACACGTACAGCCAGCCACAGATCACTGAAGTGGATGTCAACGGCACCCCCACCTGGGTCGCCCTTTTTGGGTCGGGATATAACAGTCCCGCCGGGTATCCTTACTTATTCATTGTCAATGCGGCAACGGGCGACCTCATTCAATCCGTGAACTTATGTGCCAGTATCCCTGCCGATGAAGCGGCGCAGGATTGCAATACACGCTATCCAGACGGACTTTCTACACCCGCCCTCGCCACCAATGGCTCCGGATTGATCGCCAGTACCGTCTATGTCGGCGATCTGCAGGGGAATTTGTGGCGCATCAATCTGCAACAACTTTTGAACCCTTCGCAGGGTACCAACCCCGCTTCCGATAGTGGAACGGGTACCCCGCCCACGGTTTCCGTGCTGTACCACGCCACGACGACCAACAGCAGCGGCACGGTAGTTCCCGCACCGATCACGACGCAACCCCTGGTGACTCCCGCACCATCGGGCGCGCCCGCCGGGAATATGGTCTTTTTCGGGACAGGGGAATTACTCACTACACAAAATCTGACCAACACCAATGTGCAATCCGTTTATGGCATTCTGGATACCGGAACGGGCAAGACGATCACCCAAAGCCAATTACAGAAACGCGGAATCATGGGGGCCACAACCGCTTCTGGACAGAACATCATCGTGGCCTCCAGTAATCAGGCAACCGATATCGACTGGGCGGATCAAGATGGATGGTACATGCCATTGACAGGCAGTGGATTACCCGTGGGATTGCGGGTCATCACGCATCTTGATCTGAATCTCAACCGGTTGATTTTTTCGATATACGCGCCCAATGTCGCCACTTGCGGGGGTTCGGGTCAGAGCTATCTCATGATACTGAATTACTTGCAGGGGAGGTCATTTGGTCAGCCACAATTTTATGCCGGAAGCCACTTTACCGATCCTCTCACCAGTAACGGCAAAAACGCCATGGGCGCCTCTCTGGGCCATCAATATGCGGGGTCACCGACACAAACGGGGAATCACTTGTTGGTTCCTTTAGGAAATGGTCGTATTAAAAGCCTGAGCTTGCCCAGCCCGTCCGTGGCACCGTTTGGGTGGAGGAGTCTGCTTTGAAACTTTGCGCGCTAAAATCAAAACCGTGCAGCCTGGGATATATTGGGCAGCGAGCACAAGCCATATTCAGAAACTAATAACTGCGCATATCTCGCCGCTTATCCTGCCGGTCCACGGTAGTTTGCCGTAACGCCGCCTCCACCATATCCACAAAATCCCCCAGATTGGGATGTGGTGGAATCAGGTCGTCCCTAAAGTCCACGTCAAACTCCGCCTCAATGTTCAGAGACAACTCGACCAGCTGCAAAGCCTCCAGGTCAACAGGATGGGCTTCCGGCCAGTCAGGAGCATCTTGAAAGCCAAAGCCGGCCAGCATGTGTCCGATTCGGCGCCGAATACTGTTTCCGGCTTTCGGTACGACGGGCAGTTTAGATGTTTTTGGGTAAGACATACGTTTTCCTTAGCAAAACCATATAGATAAAAGAATAACATGGGCAAAGTGACTGAAATTTGCGCGGCATTTCATCCAGAAGACTTTTCCGCTTTCGCTACCAGCACCGTGTCCCTATCCAGCGCATCGGGGGTTTCCGCATCCCACGGCGAATGACCCCAGATAACCAAGATCTCCCGAAGACTCGCGTCGAAGCGCAGAGAGGCGTCCCAACTGCCCAGAAGCGGCGAAGGCTCGGCCCACATCAGGCGGCGCACATTCGCTGCGACTTGAACCATGGCAAGAGGGGTACTACGAAAAAGAAACCAACGCTGATATACGGAACATAGCGGAGGCCATCCATCGGCTCCGGCATAACCCAGACAAGTCAGTGCGCTGACGTTTTCACGCATTCCCAGCGGATCATGCGTTTGAATGGATTGACACCAGGCAGACAGAGCGATCAAATCTTCGGAGCGGATTGTCGCTTGCAAAGAATAGGGAATCCCATGGGGCTTGTAGCGTGTGTCGAATGCAAGAAGCCAATTTCGGAGACGGCTAAGGTGTGTCCTTATTGTGGGCACACCCCAGGTCCTGGGGCCGTTCGCGAGCATTTCCGCCAAAGACGCAAACGCCTTCTCCGAATCCTGGTTGGCCTCGCCTTTGGGGTCGGCGGACTGGTTTTCTTGTGGTGGAACCTGCGGCACGGTGCCATCGGCGCGTTCTGGAACACGCTTCACCACCCCTACGAGTGATTGCAAGTCCGCCTGAATCTTGTGCGAAGAAAGCCTGGGTCGATATGTGTCGCTCTGCAGGGCAAAAAGCTGGAGGAAAAATACCAGTCGATGAAAACCGTCAAAGCTGCCCGCCACTTCCCATTCATAATGCAAAACCCCCATCGCCCACGCCTGACGCAACACGTCCTCCAGGTCCCGCGCCGCATCCAGACTACCGGCGAACATGACATACGGCGGCTGCGAACGGCGCAGATGCCCTTGGCAGGACGCGATAGTCCTGAAGCGTCCATTGGCGTTCAGGGCCACCACCAGAGGCAGGACACCGCGATCAATGGGCACGGGCGCGGAGCGGTTTTCCGCAGTCATCCAGCATCCGTCTTGGCTTTGAGCCGCTGCGCATCCCCCACATACTTCGGAATCCCAACCACCGGCCATTTCTTGTTGTGCCAGATATGGCAGTGGACCAGATGCGCGCTCGTTTTTGCCATCAGCCACTGGAAACCGGACTGGTCTGGACGTTTGGGACCCGAACGGATCCCGGTCCCCTGGGGAAAAATCACCACAGTCCCGCCTGCTTTGAGTGTGGCAATCAAAGCGCGAATCCCAAAAGGTCGGCTGGCATCCAACGCAATCATGCGATGACCGCCGACCAGTCGCCCATACACATTGAGGGCCATGCGCCAGAAAGGATGCCGCGCAAAATCCGGATCCACGGCAAAAACCGCATGGCGAATGCCGCGACTTTTGGTGAGCCAACGGGCCACCGCCGGGCCATCCAGATAAGACGTGTGCGGCCGCACAACAAAGAGCGTTCCCGTTTGGGAGTAAACAGCAGCGATATTGGACGGAATCTGGTTCATAAAGAAACCTCTCGCGTAAGCTGTAGAACTTCGTTCGCATACCGAACGGCCATAGCGGGTCTGCCACCATTCGCAATCAGGGTCGGCCCTGCGTTGTAGGCCATGAGCGCCAAACGTCGATTACCATCGAAGCGTTGTATCAGCATGGAAAGAAAACGGGCGCCACCCTCAATATTGGATGGTGCCTGCCAGGGATTGACCCGCAAGACATCCCAGGCCGTAACCGGCTCCAGCTGCATGACGCCAATGGCTCCGGCGCTGGATACACGGGTTGCCGAACCCTGGAAATTGCCGCCGTTTTCCACATAGACAACGGCGGCGACCAGCACCGGCGAAATATGCGCATTCTTTGCCGCATGACGGACCAACGCCGCATAGGGGCCAGCGAGTTTCTTTACACGCCTTTTCAATAACAGTGCGGAATTCCGATTCTTTTTGGACGTTACCGTTTTGATCGGGATGGCCTGTTGCGCGTGTTTGGCGAAGTCCACTGCAGGAGATGCACCCGGAAAGCTAAACATGGACGCTATAACTGCGGCCAGAGAAAGTGTTCGTATCATTTTTTCACCTTTCAGCCGAGACTTATTCGATTTTTTATGGCTGCAAACGCAACCGCTTTTCTCCGTTCAGTCAATTAAAATGGAAGGATTGTCTACTAATGGTAACAGGCACGCCGTAGTGCAAAATTTTGTAAGTAATGGGCGCGCTGTTATAAGGCTGCTCCACACAACCGGCACTTTGCGGGAAGCCATAAGACGCTCTGGGATAATAGTGGATCCCGCGTCCAGCATCGAAATAATTGACCCACAAAATGCCTGGGTCATCATAAGGCTGCCAGCGTACCGGGTGACCATTGACCACGCCTCGTGCAGACTGCATAAGCGATGAGCCTGCCCATTGCGGCACCTGTTTTCCTGCCAGGGTCCGATAGGCGGCCCAGGAAATAGGTACGGGAAAAGCCCCGCGCATGGTGGTCTTTGGTAAACGTTGATAAATCGGCCAGGTCCCGTTTGGGGTGGAGCCTAGAACGCCGGTATTCACGACAGTGCCCCAGATCCAGCCATTGCGTACGGCGAAACCCTTAAGCTCATCGCACCATGATGCCGGCACAAAATGCACACCGCGCTCCCAGACATGCAGGGATTCAGGAATCGGTGTGCCATCGGCTTTTGTCACATAGACCCACTCGTAATCCCAGGCATTCTTTTTCGCATCCTTGGAAAAAAGGGCACGAATAACCGCTTTGTGTAGATGACCTTCGGATACCCCGCCCGGTCCAAGAATCCCGTTCTGTCTTTCGAACTGGATGACCGCGCCCCGAATGAACGGATTGTGTTTGTTCCAGGCGTATGCATCGACGGCCCGTTGCAGGGGACGCGGCACGCGCCACAAAAAGGCATCGTGGCGAATCCGTGCACCATCCTGACCATGGATAAAAGCATGGGTTAAAGGGAGATAACCCAAAACCTGCAAACGGGTCACCACCTTCTGAAAAGACGCGTTTTGGTCGTGAGGCTGCTGCTTGTGACCAGGGGCTGTAGCCGCAATGGACCTATTGATGCGGGCTACGGCGCGATGGTAAGCCAAAACAGAGGTATTGACGACGGGTGCTAGCGGTTTTGCTTGGCTATGTGGAGGATGTGGATGATGCAGGTTACACCCGGATAAGAGTATCGCCAGCGGCAAAAACAGCCATTTTAAGGGCCTTGGATGATTCGATCGATTAAGCAACTGAACAGTTTTTAAACGCCGCATAGCCCCTTTCCCGGAAAACCTACCAAACTCCATGATAAGGATTGTTTTCTGGAATACTTTGTTAATAACCGGCTATTTTGGCGTTTTATTCAATGACGCGAAGGGCCTCGCGCTTCAGGATATGGCAGGGATTAATGCTTGGCATTAATCACGGTCAAAAATTGTTCCGCCGCTTTTTGGCAAGGCTCAGACACCTTCGTATTACGAAATCCGCGATGCTGGGCAATCCAGTAATGTGAGAATTTTGGCTTTTTCTCACCATTTACACGCACAAAAGAACCCCGACCGGGGCGAAGTTCCAAAGTGGAGACGCGCGCACCTTGGTGGTTGCGCACAGAAAACAGACGCGAGCGGCCAGAACGGCAATCCTCGTCGTACTGGTCCACGCAATGATCCATAATCTCCCCCTCTTCCCACAGGTCCTTAGTACACACCAGTTCCACGAACAGCCAATCCCCCGGCGGCAAGGTATAAGCGAACTGGCCCTGCGCATTGCGCTGAATGCCCAAACTGGACAGAAGCGGTTCCCAACAAAAATTGAACGGGGCCTCTGTCTCAGTACAAATCCAACCCACTCGGGGTAAATGTCTGTGCCATTGTTCTTGAGCACGATTGGCCCATTCAAGTACCGCCTCTTTTCGTTTGTTGGCTACAGGGAGTTGCCGGAGAATGTTTTGGTAACCACGTGACAATGCGCCAGGGCGCTGATTGACCATGAAGTGCAACCAGTCATACACCAAATCCCGGTCGAAGCGCGGGTCAGCATCAAGCCATCGGCTTATTTTGAGTACCAAATCCAGTTCGTTGGGGAGTCTGTCAGGTGACGCATAAGGATCCAGCACTTTGCCCACAAGCTGCCCGAAAGTGGCCCCTGATGGGGGTTTTTTGCCATTCAGAAAATGCAGCATCCCCACAAGCGCCACCCGATCCTCCCCTTTATGTCGGATGAGATAATACATAACGCGTCTGAAGGTGTTAGGGCTCAACTCAGCAAGGCGATGTAATGTTCTCATCCCTGCGCGGCTCACCCCTTGCGCCTGCATGGCCGCCTTGAATTGCTGTGCATAATGCGCAGACTGTGCATCACTCTGGAGGGTGTTTTCTACGAACGTCCGAATCCATGGTACCCAAGCACGCCCCAACAAAGGATGAATAGCGTAAAGAGATTGGTAAGCCTCCCGCTCATGGACGGCATCCGCCAGCACCGTGTCGTTCACGTTGTAGATATTACCGGCGTTTCTGCAGGCGAGTTTCCAGGCTGGTTCCTGAACGGCCTTTTTCGCATAACCAGTCAGCATAAAATGGAAAAACGGCATCTCAGTCAGCAGATTGACCGGAATGCCCCACAGATGCAGCTTGGCCACACGCAAAGCCTTCTCGATGATGCCAACCGTCTCATCATCCTCATGCACCAGGGCGTCTTGCGGATCCCCCCGATTTGGGATTCCCATCGCCGTGTAGATTTCATCCAGCAAAAGGCTTCTACAGGTTTGAGCCATCCACTTTTCATTGACAGGATCATGCCATTTCCGCAAAGTCAGTTCGCGGTCCAAGTGCGCCCAATAAGTCCCGCCGTGATCTAGCGTGCGTTTGAGGTCCAAGCACCTTGCCTGGGCAGTATTTGGAAAAAAGGTGAAACAATGCTGCCCGTTCTGAGTATCCTCAGGAACGATAAGACGCGGGCAGCGTTCTTTGACCCTGTGAACAACCTGCTGCGCGATGAGATAGGATTCTGTGGCCACTACGAACTCCCCACAACACAAACGATTTGGCCTACCAAGAACCTGCGGTTAGACCATCCGTACCATTCACTATGAGGCTTGCGCTTCGGCGGGAATCCGTTCCTGGCGACGTTTGCCCGCCTCCGCGAATAGGGCGTCAATCTGCTCGGGCACCCCCTTCCAGAAGCCTTGCTCATCGACAATTTCCACTCCCTGCAAAGCCCTGCCGCCGGCCCGGGACCAGACAATCCGCGCAACGCGTCGATTTTTCTCCCGTTTCAGTTCGATCATGCCATTCAGAGACCGGGCCAGCTTCTGCCGTTCCATCTCGGAAATGGTCTGGTTCCGAATTTCCTTGCCGTTTCCATCACGTCCGGTTTCGTAGTGCCAGATCATCGCCACATCGGTGCCCAGAGAAACCGCCGCGTCCTGGAAAAGGCGAATGGCGTTGGCCTTGTCTACAAATGCAGAGGATTTGTTTTTGTTCAGCCTGCGCTCGTTCTTCGCAAGGGCTTCAGCAGCCATGCGCTTGTAAATCGGCGTGAGTGAATCAATAGCGATTAACTGGATGCCTGCTTCCTGAATATCCTGTGCATCACGGCGCAGTGCTTGCGAAATGGCAAGCGGGTCCTGACGGTCCAACACGTCCGGCAGAAACACTTCGCAGTTATTCACCCCATCGATTTCACGTCCACGACCTTCTGTGTCCACCACAAGAATCGTCTTGGCCATGGCCGTGAGAAACGTGCTCTTTCCGACAAGCCGAGGACCAATCAGCGCCCAATGCCTGGGAGCCCTTCTCATATCCCGCGCTCTAATGAGTGCCATATTGCCTCCCCTTCACAAACAAATCATGAATCCAATTATACAGCCCATGCAGCAAGTTCCTTTTTGCAAATATTCAATCCGGAAGGGATGCGGGTGTGCGGCATAAGAATGGACCGAATTCTAAAAACCTCACGGACCCATGGAGGATAGGCAAACTGTATCAAGGATAAGCGATATTTTGGTCGTTAAAAAATGGCGAAATTCGGCTTTATTCTAAAAGTCGTTTTTTAGTAGGCCCGCTATTTGTGGGGCCAATAAGCCCTGTGATGGATGGAGGACAGGAAACGACGGGATCAATTTGATCCCGCGACAGGCCTCTTCTGCGAACCTGCAGGCCACTGGCTCCTGCGTCCTACAGGGATAACCCCCTGCGTAGAGAAAGCGCGGCCATTGGTGGAACCAGGCATAAGGCCTTTTGAGGTATTTAATCAGAATCTTGCAAGGAACAAAGGGCTGTGCTATATATTTTTATACCCAGTAACCGGCTGTGCATCTAGCCTTCTGGCGATGAGCTATCTTGACGCTTTTTGGAGCGCCTACAGCCGAATACCGGACACAAAACATCATCGCATTTGGTGTGAGAGTCGCGCCTACTTATGGATAAGGCGCACGTTTATTTGGCGTAATCTAATGGATATTTTGGAGGAACGTCATGAAGACAGACATTCATGTCATTGCTAAAAACGTGTTACATCATGTAGATATGCATATCTTAAGCCCAGCCTATGCGATTGGTATTAGTACCATCGTCAGGTTTTACGCAAAAAACGCCCAGTTTCGTCGATGGATCAAAAGCGTTCCGCCCAGCAGGGTACACAAAATGCTGAGCGTCATGGTGCGGGAATGCGCCTGGCGGAGTGAGGCGTGGTTGGCGGAATACATCAGGAACCGACAGACACAAAACGCCGCATGATGCCCGCCTGAATTTTCATTTGATGACCCGCAAAGAGGGTCTCTCCGGCTTTTCCTGAGAAACAGCGCTGCGCCCTGAGCGTTCTGCAGGGCCAGAAGCCGGCGGCGGAGCATCAGGCAACACCGGCTCCGCAAAGCCCATACCCTCCTGAGTTTCTGCCGCATAAATAGCCACCACGGCGGCCATAGGAACATCCACCGTCCGCGCCACACCACCAAAGCGGGCATTAAAGCGGATCCAACCATCTGCCATGTTCAGGTTGCGGCACGCATTCGGGGAAAGATTCAGCGTCATGCGCCCATCTTTCTCATAACCGCTGGGAACCGCCACCCCCGGATAGGCAACTAGCACCAGAATATGAGGCCTATAGCCCCGGTCAACACACCATTGATAGACACCATTCAGCAAATAAGGCTTGGCACTTTCAGGCAACACGTTGCATTCTCCTTTCACTCCGGGGCTGGATAACCATCCTCCAGACAACATGCTGCCCTTTATAGCTGAATTGTCGAACTTATATCAAAAGAAACTTTAGGCATTAGTGCAAAATTCTGGGTGCAGCATCCTCCGTATCATCCACGGCTGGCAGCTTCTTGACCCCAACAACATTCACCTTCCAGGCCACAGAAG